>Ga0214544_1000884_pt1 | contig 59065 bp, 29 predicted proteins | sample CNSS3metaG_FD_160074 | JGI IMG/M metagenome (GOLD analysis project Ga0214544, IMG submission 160074) | Root nodule microbial communities from cowpea collected in UCLA plant growth center, Los Angeles, California, USA - CNSS3 | ecosystem: Host-associated > Plants > Roots > Nodule | place: USA... | reverse complement strand
CCTATTTGAGCTTTGTTTTTTTTTTTTTTTTAATATTGGGTGCATGTTCTGATCTCTATTCTATGTTAGTAGGCTGGAAATTTTGTAAAAGATGAGGTATGGTATGCCTTAATTGTTGTGATTACCAATGCTTCTGAGCTTCATGGATATACCGTAAGAGCACTGTACAGAGCATTTCAAACGTCAGCTGAACAGGTGCTCACTTCAGCTTTGACAAAATCTAGGCACTATTACTTTTCTTTTGATGCCATGCACATAATATTACCTAATACTTTTCCTCAGGAGACTCTAGTTCGAGTTACAGTGTGGTGCATTGGGGAGTATGGTGACATGTTAGTCCACAATGTTGGAATGCTTGACATAGAAGATCCAATAACAGTGAGTGCTACGGCTTGAGAAGTTTATTCATTTGTCTAACTGTTGCTTCAGGTTGCATAAATATGATATACCACTTTGATTACAAGCAATAATTTAACAAGTTTATAAATGTATTGGTCTGAACCTTCTAATAAAAGATGTTTTAACAATGTCCCTGGTCCTTGTTATACTTATTGTCACTTTCATAGTTTTATAATTCTCCCTAATTGAAGTGTGTGTGTGTGGGGGAGCGAGGGTGGGATTTAGTTTACATGATTGATTAGTTTATTTAACATGCTCTTTGGCAGAAACTGCTCCTGGGTACTTGCTAACTCAATGAAATCTGGGCATGATATGTTGGTACTAAAACTATATATGTTAGCATTATGACTTACCATTTTCATTTTAGTTCTTATTGCATAGTTGGATTTTTTTTTTTATACAGAGGAATGAGTTTGTGTTCCGGCCATGTTTTTTTTTTTTGAGAGTTGCAGCTTTATTTATCAGTGATTGGATTTTTAACAATCGTTGCCTAAATCTGCTCATATTAGCAGCACATAGGAAAATCTAAAATAAAATCTTTCATTGAATCTAATTTTTTAAAAGTTATTAGCCTTCAATTTTTCATGCTTGCAGGTGACCGAGTCTGATGCAGTTGACATTGTAGAGATTGCCATAAACCGCCATGCATCAGATCTTACCACAAAAGCGATGGCTTTGGTTGCATTATTAAAACTCTCTTCACGTTTCCCTTCATGTTCAGAGTACGATCTGTTTTTTTTTTAAATTGTTATTATCTAATACAGCTTACCTTAAATTGGAGTTTGCCAAGAATCAATGCTCCCAAAAACTTAAGTTGTATGTGAAACCTTATGGATGATTTTGTATCTAACAGGCTCTGTCACGCTTGAGCCCTTTGGGCTCTAAATGTAGCATCTTACTTTGTGCTGAAATTCAACATTTATTTATTATAATGGAGTTGGAAAGTATTGAACCCATGGCCAATTGATCATAGAGGCTTTAACACCATATCAAGAACCAACTCCCAAACATTTTAAATATTAGGTGAAGATTCATGAATGGTTTTATGTCTAATATTGTTGTTTCTTCTTTTTCTTCCCTTTTTATTTTAGAGGAATTAGGAATATTATATTCTAGTAGAAGCTTACCATACTGTGTTCAGGATAGTTTTAAAATCCTATGCTTGCAATTTGATATGTGAGAGGAATCGGGGAACTTTTCTTCCATGGTTGTCCTACCTTCTTACTACCCATGCCTAAGACTCATGCACCAACTGCAAGTTTATTTCCTCTTATATTTTTTATTTTTAACATGGAAATTTTATTCTCTTTTGAATATGGATATAGGAGGATCAGAGAAATTATTGTTCAGTTCAAAGGGAGCTTTGTGCTAGAATTGCAGCAGAGAGCTATTGAATTCAATGCGATTATTGCAAAGCATCAAAATATTAGGTAAGGTTAATTAAGCTGCTTAGTAGATTATATCAATAGTATGACATTCTACCACACTCTCATAAGAGAATGTCATTGTGCAGGTCTACTCTTGTAGAAAGGATGCCAGTTTTGGATGAAGCAGCATTTATTGGTAGGAGGGCTGGGTCTTTGCCAGGCGCAGCTTCAACTACAACTGTACCATCAGTTAGTCTACCAAATGGTGTTGCCAAACCTGTGGCTCCTCTTGTAGATCTACTCGATCTAAGTTCAGATGATGCTCCTGCACCTAGCTCTTCTGGTGGAGATTTTCTTCAGGACCTTTTGGGTGTTGATCTTGCTCCAGCATCACAACAATCTGGTTCGTATTGCGATGCCTGAAAACAATATCTTTTGTATTTAGTAATTACCATTTTTATTTATACATCTTCGCTTTTCACCCATCCAACATAATTGACATTGTTTCATGAGGCCTTCTTTACATTCCAAACCACTTGATCCATAATAAAAACAATTATGAAGAACCTCTCTCTTATGGATTTATTGAAAATTTAGTTTTTGATCAAACCTAATGACATTGTTTGATCCATGTAAACTACCCTACCCAAAGGGATAAGCTTTAGTGGTGGTGGTGGTTGTTGTGATTTGGATTTTGTTCAAGAAACACCATTTAACTTTTTATTAATACTGAATAAGTCCATCAAACATATTTGTAGCATATCTGACTTTTATTTGCTTTTTTAGGAGCTGGCCAAGCTTCAAAAAGTGGCAATGATGTTCTTTTGGACCTTTTGTCTATTGGATCAGCTTCTGCCCCAACCAGCTCATCTACAGTAGACATCTTATCCTCCGATTCTAGCAACAAAGCACCAGTTTTACCATTGGATGATCTCTCATCTGTTTCACTTTCCTCAAAAGCATCTTCGAATGCTGCTCCTATGATGGATTTATTGGATGGTTTTGCCCCCAGCCCACCGACAGGTTGTTAACTTTGTTTAGTATTTGAGCAATGTCATTGCATGATATTTAGTCAAAGTACTGACTTCTTGTTCTTTCTTATCTTGAATAGAAAACAATGGACCAGTTTATCCATCTATAACTGCGTTTGAGAGCAACTCCTTGAGATTGACATTCAATTTCTCAAAACAACCTGGAAACCCACAAACTACAGTTATCCAGGCTACATTTACGAATTTGACCTCTAATACATATACAGATTTTGTTTTCCAGGCAGCTGTTCCGAAGGTATGCCAATCAATATGCTATTGAGCTTTCTATATGAAGTGCTAAGATCTTCATCATTGTAATTGTAAAGATATAATTTTAATTTACTTCTTTTAACATTGTGAGAAAATGATAAAGGTGATTTTCTGAAAGTGCCTGAGTATCTTTTCCACTCAGCAGATTGATTTATTTATAAAACAAAGGATTACATAGATAATAAATAACAACTACTATTTTCAAGAGAACAATTAAACGTCTGAACTTCCTATGGAACACTGAACTATGATAAACACCTTGAAAGAGAAATATATTTTTTTTCAGCATAATAAACATTAAATGCTCCCATTTCCAACACTTCCTCAAGCTGGAGAATAGATGTTTTCCATAGCACATTATTCTTTCAAAAACTTCACAATCCTTAATTGAGAATATATGCAAGTTAACCTAGTGAAGGTGCATACAGAGCACAAATCAAACCCTTGTCCAACTTTTCTATGATAAAATGGCTGTCCTTTTCTATGTGTTTTGTTCAATCATGTTGAACATGATTATGAGCTTATGCTAATTGTTGATTTGTTATCACAATCGAGCTTTCATAGGTCCATCATATTTAATCTTTGTTGAAAGTCTCACATTGACTAGAGATAAGGTCAGTAGGTCAGTTTACAGTATATAAGTGAGCGCAAACCACACCTTATAAGCCAATTTTGTAAGGTTAAGTTCTATTTAAAGTTCACTTCTTAACGTGATAATGGTATTCGGTTCTACTGGTTGCTCAGTGGGATTTCAAAATCGTTTTAACTGCTTGGTTACCTTCCATCATCTAGTACTTACGTATTTTCTTGTTGACTTCCAGTTCCTGCAGTTGCACTTAGATCCAGCTAGCAGTAGTACTCTTCCCGCAGCTGGAAATGGGTCCATAACCCAAAATTTGAAAATTACTAACAGCCAACATGGGAAGGTAGATGGTCTTTTTTTCTTTTGTTATTGTTTTGCTGTAATTATCTGTGTCCTTGTATGGCTTAAATTCTAAACGAAATGTTGATCAATGGCATGTTGCAACAGAAATGCTAGTTTATGCTTTATGTTAATATTTGATATTACATGCTGCAAAACTGCTAACGATTTGAGTATGTGGGTTATTGATTGATCACTACTTTTCAGATTGGTCATCAAAGTCAACCAGGATAGTGTGTAGGATTGAACTCCAATATATTTAGTTTACTGCACATTATACAGTAAATCACATTTTCTTTTCTGGTGTTCAATTATGTATCATAATTGATTGTAAGTTGTATTGTAATCTGTCATTGTTCCTATCCTGCTATCAGCCAATTTTGGGGTTGCCACTCCATGGCTCCTTTTTATGTTTGTGCTTTGCGATTGTGGATTTGACGACCCTTACTCATGTACATTATCTGGACTTACTTTCAGTTACTAATGATGAATATATTGAATTAATTTTATCTGTTGTGTAATTATGTAGCATAAGCCATTATGTTGTTAGTTGTATTTTAATGTGTCAATGGTGGCTATACCGCTATTTACTATCTGCCAGACCATTTTTGGGGTTGGCCACTCCACCTTATCTGAGATTGGCCACAATGATTTAGACTCCTCCATCCCCTCCTTTTCTCTGTTTGTGCTTTGTGAGTATGATTATGGTGTACACTTGCTGATATTATTTCCCAAAACATTTATGTAAGTGCTTCTTAGAGAAGACTTGATTGCTAGCAATTATTCTTTTTTTCAGAAATCGCTTGTCATGCGTACAAGGATAGCGTACAAGATAAATGGCAAGGATACACTAGAGGAAGGACAAGTCAATAATTTTCCTCGCGAATTGTGAAGCTCAATGATCAGGGGTCATTAAGGTGATGCACAAAACCGTTCGTTTTCCCCAGCCCTCCATAACTACTGGTGCAGTTTTAATGTTTCATTCCTTCGAATGAGGAAGGTATGGTTGGAGCATCTGGACCACTTTTTGGCTTAAGTTTGAAGTCGATTCAGTGGCTTCACTTCTTTCTTCTACCTTTTTTTACCTAGGTGGTTTATGTACATTAGTACAAAAATATTCGTGTATGAATGTCAAAGTCAAATTTTGCCTCTCAAGGCGGTGAGAGTTGTGTCATGTTGGGTACTTGAGGTGCTTTCTTGCTATTTTTTCGGAGGTAGTCGCTCGGTCTTTCTGTCTAAAGTTATAGTGTTGTTGAATGCAATTTGGTATCCTTTAGACGATTGATATATTTGATTTTATGTAACTTTGCCCCCTAAAGATTAATGAAATGTAATCTCAAAATTATGTCCAGCTCTCTTGCTCGGCGTTTGACTGTTCAATTGAAATTTGTAAGTGAGAATTATTTGTAAAACATGTATGTGATTCCTTTTTTTTTATAGAGCTCATTTCAGTGTATGGAAATTAAGAGTTCTAACCAATACAATAGGCTCAAATGTATTTAAGAGCTTTCGTTGTAGATCAATTGAAGAAATTGTCTGTTCAAAACTCTACGCAACTCTGAACATGCAAAATTATGTTGTACAGCGTAAATTTATACGAGTCAAAGTGTGTGATGTTTGGTAAGTTTAAACAATTCCAGTTCAAGAAATTTCGACGCATTTTAGCTAATACTCTAATTGTCAGGTAAGCTAAGATGGCTTCAGTCGGTGATCTGGTACAATATGGTAATTTCCTCTGCACGTTAGCCCTGTCAGTTTGAATTGGCTCATCGAAAATCCAACTTCAAGTTGTTACATTTATTTAAAATTCTGTGGATTCGAAGTTCTTAATTACTATTTGTAAATATCTTTCAACCCTTCGACCTTAAACATTTTAGTTTCACGGATCCAAGGTGAATAACTAAGAGTCATTCAATGCATTCAACAGTCATGAAATGTATATATTTTTAGTGTAAGATCCCAAGGTTATTGTATTGTATTATTTTATTAATACGAAGAAATAAATATACATTGATTACTATTCGTAAGATAAGAGACTGGAAAACATTTTATTTAGTAAACTGTCGAGAGTGCATTGCATTGATGAAATTGTGTTGAAAATACTCGGGGAAACATAAGATGACAGAGAAGTGTTTCAGAAGATTTTTAGTTAAATGGAACTTTGGACAAATAGAAAAAGTGTTCACGAGCTGTTAAAAAAATGGTCCAACCGTATCAGTTTTTGAGAAGATTGCCTAAGGTACAAAACTCATGACTAGGCGTTTACTAAACATATTCCTCATTTTGGTTTGAAAATTTTGTTCACAAAATCAGCACATTATTTAGATAACGAAAACATGAATGTGAGAAATAGAGGACGATACCCGTCTTTGTTTACTTTCAAACTATGTTATGCCCTCATATTATGCAAGGATGGGGAATTTTAAGAGTATCAAAATGAGTAACCTGACATAAACCGGTTGATTCATTACATATTGAATTAAAAAATATTTAATTCAACCTAATTCACTTTTTATTGAGTCAAATTTTATAAATTTTGTAATCTGTTTTGACCTATCAGATATCGGTGGATATAAAATAAAAATGAATTGATTCGGTTTATTTTTTATAATAATAGAATCAAAATATTTATATAATTATCAAAATATTATTATAAAGATAATAATTAAATATTAAAAAATCAACATTGATAAACAAATAAATCAAACATTCAAACTATTTAAATATTATTGAACAATCTTTTAGTATTTAAAAATATTAAATTGTGAAATTATATGATTAATAGTAGTAAATAATTATAATAACAAAATTTAAAAAATTATAAAATTTAATAAAGTTATCGTTAGTAGGTTATGGATCAATCCAACTTCAATTGGACTTGAACCCATCTAATCTGTATATTAAATAAGCCAAATTCAGATCAACTTATTTAAAAAGAAAAAAAAAAGAAATTTTCTCGACCTATTTTGACGTCTATATAAAAAAAATTTCGGTATAATCAATTGAAAATACAATTGTTCTGTACACAACCTTCTCTACACTCTATCCCTACGTAGTTTTCTTCTCACAAACCTCTTCGAGCTCTGTGCCAATTTTTCGCTCTTACAAACTCTAAACACGCTAGCCATGTTTATGTTTAAATTGTATTTGGAAGATTAAATAAACAATGGTAGCTAATAAGTTAATATTATCCAAAAGGTTAAACATAAACAAAAATAAAGTTTCAAATTATTCCCAAACTTCTATTTATTTCTTTTCACTTTTTCGTAATTTAAACATCTTCATTTTTATTACTTTTTTTTTCCTTTTTCCACATCTTTTCCTTTGTACTCTTTCATATGTTCCTCTAGTCATGTTACTTTTTCATATCTAAAAGTCTAAAGATTGTCTTGGAATTTAATTTTGAAAAATAGAACACCGACAATAAAGTTTAAACGATGCAACCCAAGTTCAAAATCTTCAATAAAAACATGCTAATAATTGTTTCAATAAACTAATTCTTTTGAATGTTACACAAATATTAATTACAATAATGGACATTTAGCGGTAGTGAGCTGCCAAATAATTTTTTAAACAATATCATCGAAAACTATCAATATGCACCCACTTCAGACCTACCAAGATTTTCACCCATCTTTAAAATTATTAAAAAGTAAAAAAAAAAAAATCCAAAGTTCTTGATTTTAAAACATGTCTTCTCTACAATTTTGTGTTATCTAATACAACATCTTAATCACTGGTTTAGCTACCACCTTTGTTTTCTTTGCCTCAAACAGTAAAAACATTAGTTGTTATCCATCATACTGAATCAAGTTGAAAGAGACAAACGTGTTAATTGATATCTAATATAATATCTCTTAATAAATAACAAGTACATAGTGCATAGTTGGTACGTTTCTATATGAGATCCATCCAACCACCAATACTAAACTATGTTTTCTTTTCCCTTTTTATTTTTATTTTCTCATTTCAAATCTACTTTATATATGAAATTAACATGTATCTTCTAGTTGTAAATAATATACAACTATTTTAGAATATAAATAAATGAGAGAAAAAATATATAATTTATGTGCACCCAAAATTAGCAATGGTACTAGTTATTATATTTGAATCTTAAATTTGGGTGAGTGATGCTTTGGTAGGGTATGGTTTGTGAGCAGATGATATAACATATGTACCCCATTATCATGGGACAATAATGAAAGGATAGAGAGAACCTTCCCTTTTCCCCAGGCCCCAGTACTAAGGTATGCACTATTTCTTACCCTTTATTTAACCTTAGGAGGTTGACCCAAAAGAATTTTAAAAAAAATAGTTTTATAGTTTTTTTATTCTTATTTTTTTATTGAAATTACTTAATGTGGTATCTTAATTTTTGTTTGTGTTGATGTAGTTCTTATTTAGAAAATAATAATATAATTTATTTCGTTAAATTGATACAGACACAATTATGACAATGTGATACTATAAATGACATAACACATCTTATAAATACAATCATGTCATTTAGAGTGTGTTTGGTTTGGCGTCAATTTGACGCATAATTGATTTCAAATAAAAGATTCACGTCAAATTAACTAAAATATTCACGTCAATAAGAAGCAAATATTTGATTCTCCGTCGAAGAATCGATTTGGTCTTTCTGAACGCATTTTCAAACACACACTTATACTACCATGTACACCATTTTCGTTGATACCAATTCAATAGAAAAGAACATAATAACTTGTTTTTTAAAAATATAAAGACTGCGTTAAGATAAAAGAAAATTACATTAAATAATTTTCACAAAATTTGGAATAAAAGAAGCTATTAAACATAAAAAGAAATCAAGCAAAATATATGTATCTCAAAACATCAAGCAAAATATCTAAATTTAATTTTGTGATTCATAAATTAATACTAGTTGGTTTTGGTGAAAGGTAGAACGCATAACTTTTTATATACATATCTATGTTAGGAATTTAGGAATCCAAATATAAGTTTAAAATTTTATATTAAGTAAAAATAAAAATAAAAAAGTTCAACAATATATTAAAACAAAATTCAAATAAATTATTTGAGAGATTTTGGTGTAAAAGTAGTATTATAATCTTTTATTTAATTTATTCATAATTTATTACTGTATGATCTTTTCAGTATATCATCTAGAAGAGAATTTAGGAGTATGTTGAATGAGTACAAACAAACAGGTCAAAAGAGATTTTTTTATTTTTTTTACAAAATAAGCAAATTGCTAACAATATTCAAAATCAAATGGTTGTTCCTTTGGCAGAGTTAGTAAAAGGACGTTTTCATTTCTAACAAAATCTAACCTCAATCAAAATCTACAAAACCGGTTTATGTTAGTATATACTTATACATCTGAGTAAACCTAAGACTTTCAAAACTTAAGACATGTATTAAACTTCAATGTTAATGCCACATACACTCACACAATAGCAAAATAGCGAAATTTCTAAAAGTCAACGATAAAACAATTTCGATACTTTGTTACACACTTAATAAGTAAGATGTGTAAAATAATAATAATTCAGTGATAAAATATACAAAAGTCAGCAAATTGACTGTGTAAATTGGAACAATTAAATAGGTTTGATTTTTGTTTTAAGGATTTTTGTTGTTTTTGGAGTAAAAAAGTTGTTTGCAATTTCAATTGTATTTATATTTAGAATTTTCTTAACTATTTTTCCTCTCAATGTATAAATAGTTTTTTTTTTTTGTAAAAATAGTAATATGATTAAAGTAGTTTATTTAAGGGTTACATTAGTTTTTATACTTCCAAAATTGATCGATATTAAAATTGATACTTAATATAATTTTAGTATTTGCATCCTAATAATATTTATTATGTCAATTCAATACTAGGAATTATAATATTACTTTTAAATTAATGTTATTGATTTGACAGTGTCACATGCCTGTATAAACATCTAACTGAAATAACATAACATTAGCAAAGTTACTATGACGATTTATTAACAATTTTATTAAGTACTAGGATAAAATATACCACACTTCTTTACAAAAATCAATTTCAACATGAACAAAAGTTAAAAACAAAACCTATTTAACTCTTATTTCAATATCCACAATCGATTTATTTAAAAAAAAAATGCTTTTTCATTGGTAATGATTGAATGTTGACAATTGTAGCAGTCACACCAACTTATTAAGCTACTCACTCATAACTAAGTTTTCCATGAAAAGTATAAAATGTTAGGATGTGTTTGACATAGTCTTACTTTCTATATTTTTATTCTTAATGAAACAACACATTTTTGCTTAGTTACTTCAAAAACTCATGAAAAAAAATGGTCAAAAACAGCAAAAAAATTCGTTTTTCTTAGTTTTTATCCCAAATTCCTAGAAATTTGCAAACAAATAAATAACATCTTTTTGATTGAGACCTAACACTGAGTGAGTCACAACACAACCCCACCACCCACCACTGAAGACTCCACAATCCTGATCTGAAAATCTGGTGCACCCCACATTCCAGTTTCCCCCACAAACCATCCAAAAAGGATAACTTCCACACACACAAGAATGACCCAACACAACAAGGAATAGAATCCTCCCTTTCTAACTTTCACTTCTTTTTAACCCAAAAACCCAAAAAGCAAGCCTCTAGAGAAAACCACAGCATCCAAAAAGCAACCCCATTTTGACTTCACTTTCATCTATCTCCCTCCTCCTTCTGAGAAACTGCTAATCAAAACCACTTTTCACACTTTAACAAATAATCACATCACATGGCATCAGGGTCCCACTTTCAAATACTATCTCACTTTACTCTTTTCCCTGCTCATTGCTTGTGGTTATATTGGTAAGTGTTATTACAAACAAAAATGGTTTTTTCAAACATTTGAGTTTAATTTCTATGCATTACACAACGTTGTCAGAATGACTTCTAAAGTGATTATAAGCAAAACTGATATATTTATTATATGATGATTGTGACTGGATAGTAATATAAAAGCTCTTTGTACTGTGTAACATACACTATTTACTCTAAGTTTTTGTGTCCTTATAGGGAATAGTGTAAATTTAGTTTTTCCCCCTCCTAAAAGTTAGTGTGAGGATACTGTAGGAGCGTGATGCAAAAAACCAAGTTCTGTGTGATAGAAAGAAAAAGAGTTCTAATAAGTGTATATGTATCATGAATATGAATATGAACACATAATACAATGCATGATAGAATTAAGAGTTATATTCTTTCTGCATACTCGAGATTAATTGCTGCTCAAAGAGCATTGCCTGATTATGTTTATGGCACAATTTACAAGTTCTGTCACTACAAATATAAAAAGTAAGATCAAAGTGTGAGAGGAAGCAGAAGCTCAACAAAAGGATTCCTTCAATGAACATATGAATGAGTTAAAACAAACTAGCTTCATGTATCAAGTACCTCTGGCTTTATTCATCCATGGCAAAGTAGAATTATGGAAGTGAGAATCAGATGAACCTGATAACTTATCTTTCCTAGACCATTGCCAGATCTTGGAAACAGAAAAGCTTTCACCTTTCCTTGCAAGGTTGATTTTCTTACCCTCAATATCTCCATCAATGAAAGAACTTCCATTTGGAGCTGTTCTTCCCTTCAGTTGTCTCATGCTGCCACTGCCTCCATCACCTCTTGTAGGGCCTAGAGCCACTCTCAGATCTGAATCAGCCACCACATACTGAAAAGACCCCATTGAATAGCATCTCCTAACATCCAAATTCCCACTACTGCTCTCACATTCACCTCTCTCCACACCATTGTTAGTGCTTCTGAATTTTCCAAGCCTAACAGAAAACACCCTTTTGCCATTCACTATGTGGCTTTCTACAGTTTTGTGAAAAGAAGCAGCCCCAACCCCACCTCCACCACTGCCTGACACCTCATCTTCCTCAAGTTGACTTTCAAAGTCAAAAGCTGAGTTCTCAAAGGCAAAGCCTGGTGAATACAGAGTCCCTCTGCAGAGAGGGCAAGTTGAATTGGACAACAACCATGTATCTATGCATTCAATGTGAAAAGCATGATTACACATGGGCAACAATCTCAATTTGTCTTGTTCCAAGAACTCACAGAGGCAAACAGCACAATCAAATGGCTCTTTCAGGCCTATAATCTCTTTGTAAAAGAAGACGGGGAGAGCATCTATGAAAGCCTGATCCAGGCCTGAATCATGAAGATGGAAGAGCTGTTGTAACTGTCTCTGGTAAGCATCTGATTCGGACATGTCAGGGTATCTGTTTGATTGGGAAATTGATGAATTAGAAGACCTATGCTTTATGAGAAATCTAACAAGCAAGTGAAGGAGACCCAAGATGAAAAACACCACAGCTAAAATGACTATGATGAAAAGAATTGCAGGGCTTATTTTGTTCCCCGATGAAGAAGTTGGGGATGGTGCTGATTGTTTCTGGTAGTTGGAAACATAAGGCACAAAGGGTGATGATGATGATGATGAAGAAGAAGAAGAATATGGAGAAAGAATAGGGGGGTTGGTGATAGCACCATTGCTGAGAAGGATTTGAGAGCGAACCCTATACATTTTGAGAATAGGATATCTAAAATTCAAATTAGACCTTGTTCAGAGTTTGAGGTTTGAATGTGTGTGAGAGAGAGAGAGTGTCACCAGTACCACCACCCATGTGGTGGTTTTGAACAAAGTTATTATCTTTGCTTGTTTTGGGATTAAACCCAACTCATACATTGAGGAAAACAAGCAATGATAGGCAAAAGAAAGCATTTAAGGAAACATGCCTGAGAAAATGTCAACGTTGCAGTAGCAGTTGACCAACCATATAGTTGTTGAAAATTTGAAATCTTAGCAGACACCTGACATGGGTTTCTCTTCTGGGGCAAAAAGAAACCCTAATGATGATGATAACAAGGAAGTGATGATGAAGAGTGCATCTAATTGTGCTGTTCCAAATCTAATGCCAATAGTGGCCATGTGAAAAGGAAGTCACTTCCAAAACCCAAGGTTTTTGGGTCCCCTACAACTGCACACCATAGTACAGATTATAGGCCTCACCTGACCAAAAAAGGCAAAATGTTAGGCAAAATTGTCATTTTGTCGTTTCACAACTTGAGGCTGTTCTATTGCTTCATATACATGTCCCACATCGTTTTTCTTAGTAGATTGCCCCTTCAATATTATTCATCAAAATGTGTGTTTTATCGTCCAAAAGATGAAGTTGAACCATTCAGCCCAAATGTTCAAAGCTCGCTACTGTTAGAAGTATTGGGCTTAGGTGATTCATACTTATAGCCCTTCAAAATATTCCTATATACACCCTATTTCCATTTTTAATTGTCTTTGGTGAACACTCTTACTTATTTAAACTTTTTTTTTCGACAAATAATTCACATATCTTCATTATGCATGAGTGTTTATAATATGTTAACGGCTGTATGGAATAAAAAAATTCACACCTCAAAATTATGATTTTTGGAAATTATAATTTTAGGAACTATTCAAATATGATCGTTTGGTAAAATATATTTGTAAAATAATTTTATAAATTTTGTGAGAATAAAATAATAATGTGTTATTTTTATTAAATGTTTTAAGCTTTTACATTAGATGAAAGATTTTTTATGTAATAATTTTTTTTATTGGGAAAAGTTAACACAACAAACGGTTAAATCTTTAACTTTTTAGTCTAATTAAGTTATTCAACTTTATAAAAGTGTGGATTTAGTCTTTATAAAAGTTTATTTGACGTTTCAAACGCTAGTATTTGAGTTTGTCTATATAGATTGACACATTTTCACTTCAATGTTAATTGAAAAACACGTTTAAAACGTCAAATAAATTTTATTTATTTATGATTTAAATGACTAAACTCATATATTTAAAAAGATGAGAAACTAAATTAATTTAAAGTTGTTAAGATAGACTGATTTCAATATTTACGACAAAAACATATTTAACAAAAAAAATTAATAAAATATGTGAATTTATTTTATCATAAAAATAATTATTGACAGTAAAATTCCATCAGTAATTAATAAAATACATGGATATTAACATCACCAACTATGCAATGGCAAAAAAACTTGTTGACAACGTAAGTGTATCTAATTTGTAACATATTTTTGTCTTTAGGAGATGTGGTTTGTGGGTAATTACCTTCTGTCTATTGGTATAATTTTATAGGTATATTATCATGGAATACCTTTATTGTTAACAGAAGACTGATGAGTACTAGCCTCGCGCAGTGGCTTGAGCAAGGCGTGATCAAAGTTAGGGTTTATCTCTCAGGAAAAAACACTACATCACAGTTGACTAGATTTATTATATTTTCACCCCTAGTTTTATTTTATTGTAGGATCAAAATTTCTAGGTGCACCCTTCTCTCCATACTTTTGCGCTTCCATGTTTTGTTTATTGGACACACCATTCATTACTTCTTGCAACCCTATATTTTTTACTCCCTTTGCACCATTATTTTCTTCATATTGGGACTGAGCTTACGTTGTTTTACCATTGTTTTAATTTTCATTGTCCCACCTTTCAAAATAATAGTTGACATCCCATATTTTCTCATATACATTAATATTTATGAATTTTTTTATATTAATATTGGAACTCGTTAATTATCGTCTTAAACTTATTTGATAAATAAAATTTTCATTATTATTCAAAATTTAAAAGTTTTAGTTATGATTTAAAACTTAGTAATTATCATGATAAGTATGGAACTTACTTGACAATTAAATTTTTTATTCATTTAAATTTTAAAAAAATTGATTACCATTTAATTCTTCTGATCTTTTTTAATAATTGAAATATGTTTTTTAATCCATATTTTTTTATATTATTAAAACTAATTAAGTATAAATATTTTTATAAAATTAAATACTGATATTTATATTAAAATTTAATGATAAAAAAATGATTAAAAAAATATGAATTAATAATATACAATAATGTAATATGTTAAAAAATCATTTTTAATAAAAAATATTAGTATAACATTCGTACGAATAATAAATTTGGTCTCAAATTAGAAATAGATAATATTCTTCTATGAAAAAATAGTAATGATTAACGAAATACAAGTTAATAATATATAATAATGTAATATGTTAAAAAGTCATTTTTAATAAAAAATATTAATGTAACATTTATATAAATAATAAATTTTATCTCGAAAAACATAATATTACTACATTTTCAAAAGAAAATTGGTACAAAAATAAAATAAATAAAAATTAAATTGAATCAATATATATATATATATATATATATATATATATATATATAAATGTACTAAATTAAAATTAAGTAAATAACATTTGATATTAATATGTAAAATTATTATGTCACAAGTTAATGTAAAATATAAGAATTATTAAAGATACTCCATCCATTGACTTTTTCAGAGTGAGTTAGTTCATTTGCCGGAAATCTTTATCTTGCAATTTGAACTTAATGCTTGTTGACACATTACTTGATACTTTAGAATCATTCCCTCAATAGAATGTCCATTTGCCAAACACTGCCACATAGCGCCACTACAATTTCCACTTCCAACCCTGTCGAATTACTTTCTACAATATTATTTCAAGTTGGTTAAAATTCAATTTTAAATTATCATTCTTAAAATTTTCGTCTTTAAATATTTTTTTCAGAATTTTTCTAAAAATTGTAACTGGAGTTTTTGTAGTATTTTAAAAATATTTTTATCATTTTCCTATAGTAAAAAAAATTTAAGATAAAATTATGGGCTCGACCTCACCATAAACCCTAGAAACCTTTCTCTTTACCCACTGAACCCACTAACTCAGTGAGCGCATACAATTTGTTTTCATTTTTCTTTATTTCCGTTTTACTAATAAAGAAAAAGGAAAATTCGAAGCCAAAACCCACACACAGCACACTATGCTATGCTATACTCTCTAATCCGTTTGCGCCGTTACGCTTGTCCGCATTCTCGGCTTCTTCGTCTTCCTATTAACCATTTCTCCTCCGCCGTTGCCGCCATGGTTGCTCACGCGAAGGACGACGCCTACCTTCAGGCGGCGATTCCGAAGCGCATCAAGCTGTTCGAGACTATTCAGGCGGAGCAGCGAACGCAGCGCCTCTCGCTCTCGCCGGATCCTATTAAAGTTACTCTTCCCGACGGCGGCGTGAGGGAGGCGAAGAAATGGCTCTCGACTCCGCTCGACGTGGCGCGCGAAATCTCTAAGAATTTGGCCAACAACGCGCTCATCGCCAAAGTCAATGGCGTGCTCTGGGATATGGCGCGCCCGCTTGAGGACGATTGCCAGCTCCAGATCTTCAAGTTCGACGACGACGAAGGTCGCGACACGTTCTGGCACTCCAGCGCACACATACTCGGCCAGGTCTAGCTCTGTTCAAGTGTTTTTTGTTAATTTTTATCACAATTTGTATTAAGATGAATTAGTGATTATTGTTGTTGGTATTGTTCTTTTTGTTTATTTTCAGTCTCTTGAGACGGAGTATGGGTGCAAGCTCTGCATTGGACCTTGCACTACAAGAGGAGAGGTTCGTGTGTGTTTTTTGTTGGTTGTAACGTGTTTATATGGTTTTGACTATGTTGTGATGTTTTTGTGAGGTGTGCATTGAATTAGACAGTGAATGTTCTATTTTAGGGATTCTATTATGATGCGTTTTACGGTGACTTGGGTCTCAATGACGATCACTTCAAGCAAATTGAAGCTGGCGCATTGAAGGCTGTTGCGGTATTCTTCTTCTTCTTCTTCTTTATTATCTTATTTATGTCTTTTTTTTTTTTTTTTTTTTTTTTTTTTTTTTTTTTTTTTAATGTTTACTGCTGCTTTAGACGCTACAGTGGCTATTGGGATTTTTAGAGGTTACCATGATGAATAATGGTTATGGTACTTAATGTTTTTCTCTTGACGTTGATTTCTCCTTGTAATCTTGTTTTGTGGACTTACAGACACTTCATAGTTATCAAAGATTTTCCCAAATTTCTGATCCTCTGCATATATTTCTATATCTGGAAATGTAATGTTTATCAAGAGTGTCTTTGGAATTATTGGTTTAATTGTTGAACAAATCTTGAGTTTGGAATGCTAAAAAAATAGTAAGTGATTTTATTTTTAATGAAAATGCACTTCTAAAGGGATATATCTTCCCCAATATGAGTGCGAAGATGTACCCTTCCTTCAACTTTTGTTTAAGATCTCTTTGCACTTTCAGTTAAATAAGGTAGATATATCATACACCCTTACCCATTTTAGAGATAGCCTCACTTTAGAGGAGCCAACCTTATTCAATTTTTCAATTGCTTTTGTTTTAGAAGTGGTTTCTAATTTAGTAAAAAATGATTTTTATTTTTAAGTTTTTATTGGTTCACCATATGACCCTTAGTAAAAGCTAATTTAGAAAAAAAAAAAGATATAAAGTCTATCCCATTTTTGATTTGCTCCAAACATAAGTTTGATTTCTAAATAAATTCAGATCCCCTTTTTATAATGCATGTGTGGAAGCAAATCAGCAACACATGTTTCCACTCTCTCTAGTTTACCAGAAGCAACAAAATGTTGAGTCATTTGCACCATTTGATATGGTTTTTATTGAAGAACCCATGTACTGGATGGGTGCCCACTTACTGATAATGAGTTTCAACATGGACTTTAATGTCTAAATCAAAACATATCATTTCATACTTTCAAATATTCCTAGTACAGGGAAAGAGATTTCAGATTTTCCTCCTTAATCTAGATGTTTTGATCTGGTTGCTCTTTTCCATTCTTTTATCTATCGTTTCCAAGAATTTCGTTAGCACGTTTCTATGGTAATAAATGTGGACTTAAATGGAGAACAAGAGAAAAATGTTGGAGTAGCAAAATCAAGTATGCTAAGATGGATCAGGACAAGAAAGAATGGGATGCAAAATGATTGTAAATGAGGGGATTTTGATGTGACAGATACTTAGAAAATGATGATAAAAATCGGTTGAGTTGGATTGGAAACATGTAAAGATGGTCACTGGAGGCACTGGTGAGGAGAGTAATTAATGGTTTTTATAGCCTCATGAAAAGGGGTGGAGGAAGATCGAAAACAATATTGGAAGAACTTATGGAAAAGAAAAGTTCACAGTGAATAATATTTCTGAAAATTTAGCTGGCCTCAGTTAATGGAATACATTTATTGTTATTCTTGTTGTATGTGTTACTCATCATTCTGATAAACATTACTTTTGTGTTAACGTTGAAAATTATATTTGCAGGAAAAGCAACCGTTTGAGCGCATTGAAGTTACACGTGATCAGGCACTGGAGATGTTTTCTGATAATAAGTTTAAGGCAAGCATACCGTACTTTTTTTGGGGGTGGGGTGAGGTGGGGTGGGGTTAGCTTCTTTTTTTAATGATATTATCTATTATCTTCTTAATTCTGATATTTCCTGTTTGCTATCGCCTATAATATTTTATATCTCAAATTCACAATTTGCCGCTTCGGCTTTGTGGTTATTCTGATCAGATTGAGATTATCAATGATTTGCCTGCCGACAAAACTATCACGGTATACAGATGTGGTCCCCTGGTTGACTTGTGTCGTGGACCCCATATTCCTAATACATCCTTTGTCAAAGCAATTGCATGTTTAAAGGTATGTGTAAGCTGTGTTTTCCCGCAACCACTGTTTATTTTTATTTATCCTTTAATTTGTATCAATGGCAAGTACTTTGGTTTAATTGGGTTGGAATTCTAGGCTTCGTCAGCATATTGGAGGGGGGACAAAGATCGTGAAAGTTTACAAAGAGTTTATGGCATATCTTATCCTGATCAGAAGAGTTTAAAGGTGGGTTGAATAATCAATTGCAGTTTCTTGTGGAATAAGTAAATAACTAGCTAGTAGTCATTAATAGTGTCCTGTAGCATTTATCAGCGGTGCTCTAGTTCCTCTGTGCTATGCTACATGCACACTGGTGTTTTTGAATTAAGGCTTACTGTGTTATTATGATTTGATTATTTTTCCCCATTTTGTTATTGAATTTTTAGGAATACTTGCATCGGCTGGAGGAGGCTAAAAAGTATGATCACCGGATTTTGGGTGTGAAGCAAGAGCTTATTCTTCATCATGAATGGAGGTATGTTGGGGCCATTAGTCTTATTGCAACATTTAGTAAGCTTATGTGACTGATCTGTCTTTGTTTTGTCAGCCCAGGAAGCTGGTTTTTTCTTCCACATGGTACTCGTGTCTACAACAAACTCATGGACTTCATTAGAAATCAGTACAAAGACAGGGGTTATCAAGAGGTTGAGTTTTAGGCTACATCTGGCCCATTGTGTTGATTTTAGAAGTCACTTTGAAGTTAAATCTAGCAAACGAACTTTAAAAAACAATGTGGAAGTTGTTTGTCTATTTTAGCTTAAAAACTTCTTTTAAACTATAAGCTCTATTTCGTTGTTCCACTTTGATCTGTGTAGGATGATAGGGAGGGGGAGGCTATGGTATAATCTAATAATTTTTAAGACAAGCTACTTCAGTTAAATATATTAAAAGCTGCTTTTCCTTTTCTTTTATAAACGTTAAGCTCCTTGATTTTTAAAGACTTTTTCCTCAAATATGTTTGACTTAGCTTCTCCTCTTAAGAAGAAGAAAAGCCAAAAAAAGATAGGCCCAACACTACTGTATTGTAGGAGTTTCTTGAAGTGACGAAAAGGCCATGCACTTAGTACTTATTTATTTGCCAATGGAATCAACAGGTCATATCTCCAAATGTATTTAACATGGATCTGTGGGTGCAATCTGGTCATGCTGCAAATTATAGAGAGGATATGTTTATTTTAGAGGTATGTTTTTTCCAATATCTATTAATGCTAGCTTCTGTAAGAATGTTGGTTAGAGAGTTGAAGGACATATCTCTTTATCATGGGGGAATCTGGACGAATGAGATTTGTGTTGATGTATGTGCTCATGTAATTATTACCTTTATGAATGATCTTTGTGGGCGGGGACCATGTATTAGGATGTAGGAAAAGAAACTAATAGTGTTGTTGGGATTTGTATAGGATATCTCTACTACGTATTTTAAGTTGCCCAACCTGAACAGTATAAAACCCTTCCAAGAAGGCATTTAATTTTCAAGCAATCAAGTTATTGACCAAAGTGTATTTTTTTATGTGAACTAGATTGACAAACAAGAGTTTGGGTTGAAACCAATGAATTGCCCAGGACACTGTCTGATGTTTAAACACAGGGTTCGATCATATAGAGGTAATTTTCATTTAGATGGAGATTTATCTTTTTCAGATGGTATCAATCTTTCATGTTTGTATGTTCATTGGCTGAGCTAGTCCAGATTTCAGTTTGAATTTAGGAAAATGCACATATTTGAGCTCCTAGATAAGTGAATTTACAGTTGCCTATATGGAAAATAAGTATTCACTGTCGTTATATTATGGCTTCAGTTTTTCCTCTTCCTATGATAAGCCACATTTGTGTACAGGACGACCAAGGTGGGAACTGTGACTATGGTTCATCTAGAATTTCTACTTTTCCACTTTATATCTTACTGTTGCTTTGCATTTTCAATCAGCTAACTTGATAAAATTGAACTTGAGTATAAATTTATACCTTTGTGGTGGTGAGAGGCGGATACAGTCTGTTTTTATTTTCAAGTGAGCTCAAATACCAAGGTCTTGTTTGAAAGTTTTTAATTTTGTATTTAATAGCTGTTTTTTTTAAATAGTTTAGGAAAACTATTCTTGAGAACATAAAACTAGAACACAATATGTTTGATAACATGATATCTTGATAACACAATCTCTCCCTGTTACTGCTCAACCATGCCAAGGACCATCATCAATGCTGTACTAGTAGGCTCTTATCACCATCAATAGAATAGCATGTCACTGTCACACCTGTGTCTCCATGTTTTGTTGACTTGTCATCTCACCACCACCTAGATGTACCGCCACACTCTTCCACTGCTGGAATGCCTTACACTGTCAACCAGCTGCCATCACAGCATCACTACTTGCTGTTAGAATGGCTTAACATCATCAATGCAAACCCTTTACTTAGGTTATGGAAAATGGATGAAAATAAGAGAGGTCAAAAGGGTTGACTATGACAGTGCTGAGTTTCTACAAGACATCACTTTCTTGAGAGACATCAATCAGAAAAAAAAAAAGACAGATTAAGAAAACATCTTGAACCTGTTCTGATTTTTTGGTTTTAAAAAACTAATTTTGTAAACATTTTTCCCAAACTTCAAATGAGAAGTAATGTCATCAAGCAAGTTTTATTCTTTTTAAAATTAAAGAATCGTTTTTAAAAACAATATTCAAACAGACCGTCATCTGTAGTTTGTTTTAAGGTTGATATGCTTCATGAGTGTCAGTGTATATCATCTTGAAGAATTGAATTTGATTGAGCTGATTTTTTATTTTTTTACATGAAATATTATCTCAACTTTTCAATGGTTGTTCAGAACTTCCTCTCCGTTTTGCTGATTTTGGAGTTTTGCATCGGAATGAGGCTAGTGGTGCCCTGAGTGGATTGACACGTGTTCGGAGATTTCAACAGGTGAATCTTTCTTCTGTATCAGGATTAGCAGTAGTTTTTATGAAAGTGGGTCCACTTTTTATTGGGTTAATCCAATAAAATTAATTTGCTGCTTAGTATATAGAACCACGAAATACATTACTTTTCATGTCAAGGTACAGAGGCAGGAACACATACATATTTATACATTATTGTGGCTAGATTCTTCGGTTTTTCAATTTCGCAGGCAAACATAGCGAATTGAATACTAACTATAACAAACATATCAATTTGGTATTTGAGATTCTGAATGCATGTTTCGGTCTCATTAATTATGAATACTGGAGTAGAAAATGCATTTTTTATCAAATAAGTTGGGGATTACTGTTTGTGGGCTTGACAATTTTATATACAGAAACAGTAGATTGATCTGCTCATCTTAAAATTAAACACCGTGGTTGTGTTTATACGCTGTTATAGTAGTGTAGCTAAAATGTCATTTTTTTCCTGGTGATGCTTGTTTTTCCTTTCTTTAAAATATGATACGGTTACAACTCAAAAGAACATTAAAAGGAAAAATATGGATCATTTCCTTATCTTTTTTACTTTCTGTTCTATACTGTTTGAGTTTCATACTGTTAATGACATTTGATTTAAATGTTGCTCAGGATGATGCACATATTTTCTGCAGGGAGTCCCAGGTGAGTTTTTATCTTTAAATTTATGCAACATAAATCTTTGCAAGTCCCTTTTGAGCTGCAGTTTGAGCTACTGATTTTTGTTTATTTTACAGATAAAGGATGAAGTGAGGAACGCATTAAGTTTCATCAATTATGTCTATAACATATTTGGTTTCACATATGAGCTGAAGCTTTCAACGGTATGCTTTCAATCTTAATTGTTCTTAATGCCCATGTACCTTTCTAAATGTTTTCAAAATCAGTAAATTCAGAGTTTCAAAGCTTAGTCCTCAACTTAAGGGGCTCTCAACAGTATCTTAATTGTTGTGGCCTGTGGACTGTTTTTAGATTTTATTATGCCATCCCATTAATGTGACAGTTTTCTCCAGTAGATTAAATTATAATTATAGCTACACTAGTCTCTTATTTAAATTTACCAAGAAATATAGTATTTTTTTTATTGTAGGTTCTCTCAGTATTAGTGCTAACACTGGATTAAATTTTTCAAAATAACGTATTCACTATGTATTATTATTTAATTGGTATGGTAACGTGGACTTTCATTATAGTCCCGTTACTTCCATGTAGCACTGAATCATTAATACTCATTTTAACTCCACAGCAAATTTGTGGTCTTTCTATGCTGCGTCCCACTTAAGGAGAAAAGCATAGAAAGTTTTTTCAAACCAATCCTTGTTTTTTTTTTTTCAATTAAAAATAACTGTTTCATGTGTCGGATACTTGATTAGAGACCAGAGAAATACCTAGGAGATATTGCAACCTGGGATAAAGCTGAAAGTGCTCTTAAAGAAGCTTTAGATGATTTTGGCAAGCCTTGGCAGGTAATTATGTCCTCTTCTGTATATCTTATAGAATATTTCATGCCAGTGATATATAGTTCAGGATATTCTTTTGAAATACGGTTATAATTCTGATTAGATTAGAACTAATACAGATTGGATATCCAAAAGTGGAGTTTACCCATCTCATCTTCAATACCAAGGAAATTCATAGATTCCTCTCAATTCACTCAATCATTGCCTACCCCCTTGTTTTCTCCCATCCTCCCATCACATTTATCCCACCATTCTCTCATCATTCGGTGATAATTGCACTTAATCACTCTTCTCTGCAATCTTCCTATGATAAATGAAGTTTCTATTAACAACCTCAAGATCCTCTTGTCCTTTTCTCTACTACAGGCCCATTCCTCCAGGCCGTCCTTGATTCCTCTTTGCACCATATGATCCAATTTGCTTATGTTAGCAGTTTCATTCTGTGTATGACAGCACCTATTTCTTCTCTTCCTCTTTATATTGTTGGTATGGGCAAACTCGCACGTACATACCCCATTTTTTATTTTCATAATCTGTTTTGTTATTTTCTGTGAAATGTGACATTTGTAAGCTTTACTATCTTTGTGCTTATATTCTGTGTAAAACCTTGCAGTTGAATGAAGGGGATGGGGCATTCTATGGGCCAAAGATAGACATCAGTGTATCTGATGCATTAAGTAGGAAATTCCAGTGTGCAACTTTGCAGGTTCGCCATACTCAGATAAATTTTTGTTCACATGATTTAGTTTTGCATAACTTTTCATCTAATAGCCAGGTGAATGTGGTTGCTTGCAGCTTGACTTCCAGCTTCCTGATCGTTTTAAGTTGGAATTCTCAGCTGAGGATGAAGCCAAAATTGAGAGACCTGTAATGATACATAGAGCAATTCTAGGATCTGTTGAACGCATGTTTGCCATACTTTTAGAGCACTACAAGGGTAAATGGCCTTTCTGGCTCAGTCCTCGTCAAGCAATTGTATGTCCTGTGTCTGAAAAATCACAATCTTATGCACTACAGGTACGCAGCTCTGAATTTTATGCTTTATTCTTTTATATATTTGCTTATAACTATTAAATGGTACAAATGTTGTACGACGTATCCCTTGAAGCACCTGTATTTTTTACATGCCTGTAAATTAACTGTCTAGTACTCTCAAGGAGCTTTTGCAACATTGGCTTTTCCTTGTTTATTCCTGAGCTTTTCTGTATGATGTTGAAACCATTGAATCAGTTCGATTGTGTAACTAAATTATGTTCAGTCCATCACATTCATTTTCAAGTAAACTTCCAGCTGTAACCTGATCGCAAAGTTCAAGCAATCTCCGTGAAGAGTTGAATATCTTAGAGTGTGTTCGGTTTTTTGGAATGCTTTCTATTTTCACTAATGATCATTAAAATTTCACCTTGTACAATTATTTGGAAATAGGCAACAGGGAAATATATCATTTTTGTAATTATTGGCAAAGGCAGGAAACATTTCTTAAATCAAACAGGCCATTGACTTTTTATCGTTCTGTTTATTAATTTGTTAGGATACTTGTAATGCTACATATATTGATATGTGAAATGCAAGGGCTTGTTGGTCATGTAACTTTTTTGGACTGCAATTTTCTAGGTGAAAGATCAGATCCACCAAGCAGGATTTCACATTGATGCTGATACAACTGATAGGAAGATTCAAAAGAAGGTAACCTAAACCTTTAGGCCCAGAAGTTTGATTTCATTACATATTCATTCTGAGGATAATAATGCCCAAAATGGGAGAGACTCAGTATTTATATTGGTTATATGATTGGTATTAAGTTTGAAATGGGAGAGACTCAGCATTTATATGGTTCATATTTTTTATACAAGCGTTTAGATAGAACATTAATTTGTTGCCAAAGAGGATTTTGTATTACTGGATGTATCTTTTCTGCCCCAAGCTGTTGCCACTAGTCAGCTACTGATGAGTTTATGTTACTAGATTTTGTACGTTGCCAAAGTGTATGTATTATTCTATTGTAATATTTTAATTTTTTTTATATGTAATGAATTTTATTCAATTTTTTTTATACATTTGGAACCTTAATTACAGTATCGTAATTCATTTAAACGCAACTAAACTAGTTGTGTCCCAAATGACTTAGTATCACTTTTATAACTTATTATATCAAACTACTTTAATAGTCGTTTTTGTGTTTTTAATATTTGGGAGTTTATTTTTTGAAAAATTTAGTATACTAAATGTTTAGTAAATCTGTAATTGTAAGTTGTTTTTCTCAATGTACTATATACTTTTATTATTTATCCAGCTTCTTGATTGAAGAGAATTGTCTTTAAATAGAAGTTGTGACATTCTGCAGGTACGAGAAGCACAATTAGCACAATACAACTACATCTTGGTTGTCGGAGAGGAGGAAGCAAATACTGGACAGGTTCTTCATTTGTCCCTTATCATAAATAATCATGTCCTTTTCTCTCGTGACATATCCTCATATACATTTCATATTTGTTTGACCTAGGGTTGCTAACAACTGTAAACACAGTTTTTAATGAATTTCTCACACTTGGATAATTATGTCTGGATTAATTAGAAGTGTCTAAAGGAGAAAGCAAGCTTGCTTATATGAGCTTATGCACAAACAGTTTCATCACAATATTTTATTCACACTCATGCCATGTGCAAAACGTATAGCATCAGTCAAATTCAGAAACGGAAAGGGTTAAGAATGAAAGAACCTTTGGCCTACTGAACAAGTCAATGTTGGGCTAAGGATACTAGCTTGGTTAAGACTGTTTAAGCTTTGTGTTGATTGATTTTAATTTGAAGAGCTGAAGGATGCTAGTATCTCTCATTTTGGTGAAATTATCAAGTAGAACGCTAAGTGCCCATGTTCCTAATCCAACCAATATCTATATCTATATATTACAATTCAAATTTTACAATTTAGGTCATGTGTTATTTAAATATTAATGTAGAACCACCTAATCATTTTTCCTCATTTTAGCTCAAGTATATACCTGAGTTACATTTCTAAGAATTCTGATTAAGATTGCATCATCTACTAATCTTGGAGGCTTTCTCCCGCATTATCTCTTAAGAGATGCCAATGGTCCTGATCTGTCCGGAGAAGTTAACTACATTAATAGTATAACACCATTATCTTATTGGACCAAATATAATTTTTTTTTTCATTTCTACATTAGTAAAATAAATTATACATCAGTGTTTACGCCCATTTGTTGCTTCATTATTTATGGATCATGTAGCTATCTTTTAATGATTCTGTTTACTACCTGTGGAAAGCTGAGTTGATTTGTTTTTCCAGGTGAGTGTGCGAGTTAGAGACAAGGGAGATCATAACGTTATGAGTATAGAGAACCTACTTAAACATTTCAGAGACGAAGCTGCAGCTTACCATTGATACTTTGCTTGTGAAAACTGTTTAAGAAAATTTTCAGCCCCAAATACCGTAGATTACACATTTGTGTGTGCATTATTTATATTTTTAATTTAACTTTGCTATTTATCCTGGTTTTATATATGATTTGAATGATCAGTGTATTGCATTGCCATCACACTACGAAGATAACGGGTTTTTTGGTTATACCTGGAACGTAGTCAATTAGATCCTTGTATTGGTGTTTCTACGTTCCTACCTCGAGTTTACATGCCTCTTGAATTTTCTATTTTCTTTGAAGTTGTTGACTGACTTTTGAAGAAAATATGCGTTTTGGAGTTGATCTTCAATGATGATTGTTAGCAACTTGCCTAGGTTTTTGTAGGGATCCAGGATTGTCTTTTTGGTGTATTATGAAGAACGTTAAGTTGGATATTCATACCCATTTTGTGTCGTATGGTTGTACTTGGTTGGCTTATGTGGCATTAACTTCGAGAGTTCTCAACCCAACTGTGTGACGTCACAAGTAGTGGGTAGCTTTAGAATTTTTCTTATCCATCTATTTTTTTTTTCAGTGAGAATGACTCATTTTAGAATTTATCTTAACTTTTTATTTGTTTGTCAGTGAGAATGTCTTTCATTAATCAATTGAACTTGAGCGTAGGTAGGTTCTTCATGCATGCTTTATTTATTCTCTTTGATATACATGTCTTTTCTTTGAATGTATTTTCATATGCTTTTTATTCTCTTTAATGTGCATTGCTCCCAGACTTTTATCCACAAGTATATAAAAGTTTACATGTAGACCAAACTAACAAGTATATTAAAGTGTATAAAATTTTGATAATCGAAATTTGTTTGACAATATCTTTCTAAAAATGTAAATGTTTTACATCTATTTTATATATTTCAAAACTTAATCTGCAAGCAAATGCAAATATAAAATTTGTCTATTCTATTATATATGTTTGACTATTCAGAAAAGTTCTACAAAATTTAGAATTATTTAGTTCAGAATATGTTTGATGAATTTAAATTAAAAATTAATCATCATACATCAATTATTAAAATACTCAAACTTTCCGTGATGTTTTGTTCTTATTAAATTGTATTATATTATTTTTGATTTTTTTGTTTTGTTCTCTGTGAATTGTATTATATTATTTTTAATTCTTTGTTAGTTATTCACAAGGATTTTAAGACTTGAATTTAGTGGTGCTAAAACTATTTTAAGATTGGATTCAAAATACTATTCACCTATGTGTAACTTTAATATATTATTGACATTTGATTGAAGAAATACTCGTGAAATTATTTATTGTGAGAAGTATTTATCTTAAAAATATTTCTAGATGCTAATTTGTAAATACAATAACTTATTTTCAATACATGTGTTTTAAACTTTATTACATCTGCTTTTATGAAAAAAAGGGAGGAAAGGAAATTTTAGGTATATGTATATATGTTAGATGACATCCATCTTTAAGTCATGTTGATATTTTCTTTTTAAAAATAAATTAAGTTTTAAGTGGTACAGGCTATTATATATAAATTGAATTATTATTATTAATTTCTATACTGTCATAGAATTATTATTTATTTCATTCAAACAGGACAAACCAGACAGTCTGATTGTTTGCAACATATGTGACACATTTCCATCATCATCATCATCTGTATATTAATAATGTTTTGTATTTCATTGATATAGCTCATACTATGCCTCAAAATGAAATTCTATAATTAGAAAATAACTAGTTACTCCACCACACTTTACCATAGCACATTGTTCTTGAGAAAAGAAGTAAATTAATTAAATAGTCAATTTTAGCAGAAAACAATGCCAAGTCATTTTTTACCTTTACTTTAAAATCAAATAAAAATCACACACAAAGTGATTGTGTACAATGATGCGTTGACATTTTTGGGTAAAACCTGTAAGAATTAGAGCAACAGAAGGGAATCTAATTTTACTCAAGTTAGAGAAAAGGTCGAAATGTAGGTGGTGGTAGCAGCTGCAGACTGCTATGTATTGTTTGGTAATCAATTATTTACAATAGACAATGGACACTAAATTTGGTTACGTCCTTTCTTCAACATCCTCCATTATTATTTTCAATCATGTAGTCTTCACAGTGCACATAATAACAAAGTCTTCTTCACTGTTATACGCATGATATAGCCATTGCATGCCATGCTGCACCATCACAACCACTACCTCCTTATGTTCTTCACAAAAGTAAATATTTTATTTTTAGATGAAAGAAACTTCTATGATTTAACTTATCAGAGAATATTCAATAGCTAGATGAAAGAAACTTTATGCATAAATATTTTAAAAAAGAAAAATATGAAAATAAAATAAAATATATGTCTTTATAGACTAAAATTAATTTATATTTAAATTAAAAAATAGAGAAATTATTAAAAGTTGTATCCAAATTACTTTTCCGTGAACTAATTTGAATTTACAAATAAATTAATTTCATTTTTATAATTTTTGTCTTTCAAATCTTTATAAACTTCATTCAAAAATATATGTTCATCGAAAATCTGATCAAACAATGTATGTTCCCTTTCGGTATATTATAAAATATCAGAGAATATTCAATTATCAACACTTCTAATTTTGGAGAGATGAGTAGTAAATGTATCTTATCATTATATTAATCTATTTTAAAATTCAATCATTGTGAATGCAATTAATGTTGAAAAATAAGATAGAGACTACATTCTCAATCATACTAATTCCAAAGTTACTGTTCTTTAAGCCTCATTCCAACACAAATGAAATCAGAAACTGTATCAATAAAAAATAACAGACTATTGTCATGTTAATTATTATCATTATCATTATTTCTTATTTATTTTTTATTATATTAATACCATTTATTAGTCATCCTATTCAAGACTCACGCATCTCTCATCTCTCCCCTTCAAGCCAAAAAACATATCTAAACCAAACCACTATATATCTATAGTTACATTACATCCATATATTGTTTTTCTTTTCTTTGTTTCCATACAACACAACATGTGTGGCTTATTCATGAGATTTTTATTATAAGTTACAAAACAAAATATATGGTATTATATTATTACTTGCAACACTTAACATACTTAAACAACTGTAACAGTTGATTTCTAAGTACAATATTGTGCTAGATTCGCTGTGTGTGACTACGTGCTACGAACCCATACACACGCCCACCGACTGACAGACACATCATGATCAGCAGCTGCAGATATGCACACGCATGCATGAAACACAACTTCCTTTCTCACTACCAACAATCACAAAATAGCGAAGCTAAAACATCATCATCATCATGCTTATTATCTTGTTATCCTATTATCATTATGATTATTGTTTTTATTATTATAACAATGACAATGAAGCTAAACACCGGCTACAATCAATGTTAGGAGTTGATAATTAGGACTAAATTTTCATTAATGCGAGTGATACGATATTGTTTCCATGTGTTTTTGCAAAGTGAAACTCAAAATCCATCGTTGGCTCCACTCCTAGTTACATTATTCTGATCTTGGTGAAAATGATGTTGATGGTGGTGGTACCCTGACATGGAAGTGCTGCTCTCACCAATGTCGAGTTCTGGTCTGTATACCTCTTCTTCCAACTCTTCTTTTGACACTTTCTGCATTGATCCCATGAACTCCAGTGGCCTTTGCTGTGGTGATGCCAGAAGTTGATGATGATGATGATGATGATGGGACTGTGGTGGTTGTGTTGGATGTGGTGGTGGCACCACCGAGGGAAGCTTTGACAGAAGTGCTTCGAGGCTGCTCATGGAGGGAGTTATCTTCAGTGGCAAGTTGAAGTGGTTGTTCTCATATAACTCAGCTTGAGGTGCAAGATGGTTCCCTTGGAAATGCCATTGTTCTGGAACTGCATACCCTCCTTCTACTTTGTAAGGGTATGCAGAAGATGATGGATGAGGCAACAGCACACCAGGGATGCTTTCAATGTAGCTGAATTTTTTTCTCAGAAGAACCACATAGCTCAGGTCTTCAATCACCTTCAGTTAGTTCCATGGAGAGTCAAATTGTAAATTTTGCCAAGTGGGTGAGAGAAATAAGAGAGGGAGGAGAAGAGGGAGAAAAAAAATAAATAAAAAACCTTGTGAACAGCTCCTAATTGAACAACACCTTCTCTCACAGCAATAAGAGCTATGGTCTGAAAGAATCAATGTTTGAATAATTCAGTAGAGAAAGGAGATTCTGCAGTGTGAAATCAAAGAGTGGCTCCATGTTTCATAGTTCATTCATACCTTTATACCAGACAGGAACTGGGCTTCCCAAGTCCTAGGGTGCTGCAAAAGAGGATTTTATAAATTGGAAACCAAAACCATAGGAACATATACATAAACATGAAATCATGGGTATTAATTTGCAACACGTGAAATTAATGTCTAAACTTGGATGATTCTGTTGGCAATTAAATTTGGCATTTAATGCTGTTCACTTTGCAAGCGTAGGGAAGATATAGGTGGGGTTTTAATTTGTTTCTCACCGAATCTGCTGAATTGTGCCATGCTGACAAGAAGTTGATTTCTTGATCATTAGGCTCTTTGTATATCCACTTGTGGCTGTGATCTGCAGCAACTTTTCCTATTAACCTGCTCCATTCAACATAATTACTTTGCTTTGAAATCTTGCAGGAGCAGAATGAAAAAAAGAAAGGATAAATTATTATGCATCATACCCTTCTCCATAGTTGTAGATCTCATGGGACATCTTGAAGAAGAGTTCCGGTTGCAGTCCTTGGTAGGGTTGAAATTCACAGTTCCCATAAACGGACGATGAGGGACAATCTCCAGAGTTGATTTCAGGAGCTGCTGATGCAGCAAAATTGCAGAATCCATCTTCCCACACCAGTATCCTACATGCACATAAACACACACTTGTTAACCAAACACAATAATTCTGCACCAGTGTTGAAGTTAACCTCAACACTGGAAGTTAACATACCAATTCCTTCTGTTTCCTCTTGATCTATCATAAGCCCCTTGTCCTTCCCACCTATACCATTACCAACAAACAAGATTCAAGAATCAGCACAAACGTTTTCATATAGTTATATATTTACATACTTAACTATAATAGTCCATTTATATATAGATACCAACTATATACGTGTGTGAGTGTGTGTGTGATCTTTGTGCCTAGCTAGTCCAGAAAAAAAATGTGTCTTTGGAAGAGATGATTGATCTCTATAATTCCCCTCTCCTTACTTGGGTGGAGGGTAGTTTCTGGGCAAGATCCTCCAGAAAACTGCATAGACCCATTGGGAATTTTCATGGATGCACAAACTTCTGAGAGTGTGTTGAAGGAGATGGGTAACAGCGAGTGGAGTGAGATGTTCCTCCATCAAATAAATCCTCAGAAAGCAAAACAATTTGATGATCTCTTTCTCTTTCTCTTCTCTTGCACCCCCTCACCTAGCTATCTTTAAGAGTGGGGAACTGCAACATCCTATCCTCCTTTATATAAACCCACCAACAAGCAAATCTCACATTTATACTCCCTCTCTCTTTCTCTCTCTCCTACACATACTATACATTTAGGTGGGGAAAGTTGGGGTGAAATAAATGAACCATATACTTTTCATTCTACACAAAAAAATTAATATTTTAATATTTTACTCAGACCCCACTTCCCGTTTTCCTTCTCCCTTCCCCAACTCCTCATTTTTTCTTTCAATATCCTCCAAACTTCAAAACAATCAAATTCATGAACCATCATCTATCACCACCACCACCACCAGCATAGGCCAAACGTAATATCAATAATGTATTATATTTATATATATATATATATGTGGTTTAAAAACATCATGATACATTGTCCCTCACGTAGCTCCATGTCTTTGTGACTCTTAGCCTTGATCCTGAACCCCAATGCTCCTGCAGCAGCATCCATCTTATCACACATATATACATATTTTATATGTTTTATTAATTCATGTTCCATCGCTTACCGTTCTGTTTCCTGACACTCTTAGGTATCAGCATGTACTCATGATTCCAGTCCCAGGCTAACTTCCTAAACCACAACCATTTATTCTACTCAACCGGCCACAACACCGCACCTAATAAATGTTACCACCTTTTTAATTAACTTTAATATCTCTCAGACACTGCTTTTTCATATTTCCATTAACTAGGATTTGTAGTTTTGTTCGATCGGTTGTCTGCTACGTGAGGAACAAGATAGTGGTGCCAGGATATCCCTTACAGGAAGCGAAATATCAACATCACATTACTGTTTCAATACTATTTCATCACACTCTCGTAGCCACTAGTAGCAAACTAACCAGTGTACTAACCAGTTTCAGTAATAATGCGTAAATTCGATAGCTAATCACTTTTCGTAAGCAAGAAAATCCTTTTTCTTTATATACATACATGAGTGGTGTCAGATATTAGTCTTCTTATAATTTTTTCTTACCCCAAAAGGATGAGCCGAGAGTTATTATTTTTTGAACCCAAATGAGAAAATGGATTAGTCTCACTCACTACACTTCTTGTTCAACCCTTGTTTCAGTTCCAGGGAAGACATGGTATTCCGTCATCTCTTTTCACATTCTTCACATGATATGCAAATTCAAACGTTGATGTAACAAGTTTCCCAGTTTCCTCGAGTGGAAGTCGAAAGCAACGTGTGAGTGATACATAATTAGTAGGAAGGAAGCAAAGAGAAAGCGCAGCATGTACATAAAATGACACCAGCTAATCCAAAACCTGGTATAGTGGTGGAAAATTTTCCTAACGAAAATGATGATGAAGAAGCATATCAGAAAAACAAAGTTTTTCAACGACAGCATCTATAGACTTGAAATTTTACTCTTTGTTGTTTGATGGTAATGGTAATGTTGTTTGTTTGCACCTGGTAGGCTCTCATGTGTGATGAATGTGTAAGTTACATAATGACTAAATGGAGAAGAACTCATTACTTTGATTTCCCCACTCTGACACACCAGAAAAAGCTTGACAGGCAGGCCATTATACTCCTATCCCTTTGACCATACATTATTATACAAAATAAACTGTTTTGAAATATCGTGAAAAGCTAGGGGAAGCATTAATGTTATAGATTACCTAATAACCCAACCATTTATTTATTGCCTTCATTTCATGACAGTGACAGACATTGCTGTCTCCATGATTTCCCAAACGGATTCTTCCTGTGTAATGTACCAACAACAACAACAACAATGGTTTCATGTGTGTCCCGCGTGTGAGTGAGAAAACGGAGGGGTTGGTGTGATTAAGGGGCTAAAATAAACTGTACTGTGCATGTATAATTCATGATGTGTACGATGGTAAGGCAGAGAAAGTTACTTAGCAGTGGTAGAGAGTTGGGGACAGCCTCTGCAATGGGTGATGTAAGCCAAGGGAAAGTGCTGGGGGCTACAAAACAATTCAATGAGTTTTGGATTTTATTGGACCTGCCTCATTCACTCATCATGCCCTAATAATATACTCTATTATACTAATTCATCATTAATTAGTTAAATTTTCTGATAAAATATAAAAAAAAAAGAATGGTGTGAGGGGTATGGGAGCAAAGAATGGCACAATAGTCTTGGTCAAGGAACAGGTGTTGAATCTGGAAGGATGCCCCATCCCTTTCTTGAATTAAAGGAAGTGGAATCTCTGCTCTCCCATCCTTCCCAACGTCTATGTCTCATTTTTTCATCATATTAAATTAATAAACAAATGTAGCAGATACATATAAACTAATGAATTAATTAATTAATGGGAAAGTGCATATTAATTAGGAGACAAGCAAAGACAGGATCTATAATGCATAGTTGTAAGCAGGCAAAGATATTTGTTTGCACAATGTATATAAAAAATAAATAAAAAAATAAAAAAAAGAGTACTTGGTAGGGGAGAAAAGAGTGTAATTAGATATTGTTTTGGAATGTTTGGTGGCATGTTACAGGTTATAGTTAATGGCTAGGGTTAGATTCCCTCCGGCCCCCCCTCTTTTTGTCTTAAAAGAAGCAGACACATAACCTTCACACTTCACTTACTTAGCCTTCGTAAATAAAGGATACCCTAATTGGTTATCCGTGATGTCTATCTATCTATATCTAAATTTCAGTGTTTCTTGAAGTCATGGAATTTCTTATCTTAACTAACTCATTTGTTTCTACCCTTAAAGTCTATCAAAACAATCAACTTTCTTCACATTTCCCAACATTATCAATTCTTTTTTTCTTCTGCCTCCAATTTCCTCCAGTTAATACACCATTCTTCCACACAACTCTTTTCTCAACAACAAATATATGCTTTAATTACATTTCATTTCCTTTTAATCTCTATACCGTTAAAATTCAGAACTTAGCAATCAATAAACATTGATTACTAAAAATTGTTAGTTCTTGGTGATCTTGCTCACTGTCGCTAAACTAGTTACTTAAACAGTGATTATCTTCAGTTGGCTGCTACGTACTCGGATGGGACCTTTCTCACTGTGCAAAGCTGATGATAAAGATGTTTAAAATTTTATTCAACTATTGAATACTAAAACCAAATGTTCAGTGGTTGGAGGCATTGAAAAATGTAAAACAAACGACAATATATCATTGGGAACCACCTTTTAATTGTTCAGTGGTGTAAAGAGGGTTTCTTATATTCAAAAACACTAAACTATTTACAGTATATTCATTTTTTATTTATTTTTAAATAAAAGGAGATAACTATAATGTAAGTATCTCTTAAATGGAGTAGTTTACTGAAAAAAAAAATGCATATATACCACACGTTATAATAAGAATTAATATATTCAAGACATTATATGGTTCATATATATATAAAGGTTTCTTGTCGGCATTAAGTTCATTTCATAAGTCTCTTTTATTTATTTGGAGTGTAAGTTTTGTTGTGGCATTAAGGTCAATATAACTTAAATTCAATTTGTCTTTGTGAAAAAGTCTTCAAAGACATTTTCTACTCGGCTTTTTCCAAATATGGAGATGAGATCTTGGGATAAAATGAACGAGAATAAAAATAAAAATACTTAGTTAAAAAAGAGTCTCAATAATACTTTTTAACATACTTTTTTTTCCAATATATATAATCTTATTTTTAAGTTTTATTAGAAGTAAAATTTAGTAAATAATAAATAAAATTCATATTTCATTAATTTAGGCGATGATAAAGAGTATTTTAGAGAATATGTTGTTGTTGTTGATATCTTTATTAGTTGTATTCCACTAATACCCTTCAATTACTTTTGATCCCTAAACTCAAACCCTTCTTTATTGGCAACTTTGAAAATGAGAGTGTGATTTGGGACAAAAGCTAATGTCAATGAGCGTTGGTTCCCACTTTCCAACACCGACATCACACTTCTTCTTCATAAGGAAGCCATTTACAATTTACAAGCCATTTTTCTTGAAAAAAAAAATAAGAAAAGAAAAACAAACACGACTTTATTTTTATGAAAAATAGAAAAAAAAAATTGAAATAAATAATGTAAGAGGTTGAGTAAGTATGTATGTATGATCATAGGAGTGTGATGAATAATAGTTTTAATAAATGTGTTGGGTGAAAGGCATTGAAAATAGTTCACACACTGTAGCAACTATCAAGTCTCCATGACCAAGTAAGTGACTTAAAGTTCAATCATAGTGTTTCCATTATAAATAAAAGAATTTAATTAAAGCACAAAGTTGACATGCATGTGTATTATCTATTTCCAAATTAAGCCCTATTGGACTCTTCAAATGAGACATGTTAAGGAGATAATGAACCATTTTATGTGTTTCTCAATCCGACAACTTCAATTTTACTTTTAATAATTGATTCTTCATACGGAGCATATGCCAAGTTGTAAAGTTCATTACAGAATATCTTTCATAAATTTCAGAACAATTGTGTAAATTCCTTCTTTCTCCTTATTTCTTGTTTTTTTTTGTTATACTTTACTCTTCCTATTTAGGGCAAAAATGAAAGAAAATCATTTGTGAGAGAAGAACAACTTAAAAAAAATTAAAATAATCAATTGAAAAAACCATGCAAGGGGGGAAAATGGATGTAATGAATTTATATATAACATGAAAAAAAAAATGAGATGGATAAGTTCATGTATAAGTCATGATTTTACATATTTGAACTCTTTAATTATTGATTTCTTTTTTTATGTTGATGATTATAACGATTTTTATATCTTAAAAAATATTTTTTTAATATATCAAAATTAATGTATTTTAAAAACACGAAGAAAGAAAGGAAAAATACAAAGAATCTTGATTCTGATTATGTCATTGTTGTGTGAGATATGAGAGAGGAAGCAAAAACATTATCATGACTAATAATTATCGATATGTTGAAACTAAAGTTATTTAATAGATGAGTTGTTTCTCACGGTAGATGAATCGTACTAGTTTGGTGTATAGTGGTAACAATAACTAAAGTACATAAAAAAAAAAATACGAGTTTTCTTTTTATTTTTTCAATTATTTTTTTATCTTTTTGGACTAGAAACAATGAATAATGAAAGAAAAAAAAGTATAAGAGAGAGAAAGAACGAAAGAGGCAAGGAAAGAATATAAAAAAAAGGAAACTGAAAACTTTGCTCTTTTTCAAATTTGAATCCTTTAGTTGTTGATTTTTGTGGTTGAAGTGTTGTCTCCCTTGAATCGTATAAATTGACCTTTCTTAGTATTTATTTGAAAACCATGAGTTTCCTTTCTGTACTGCATATCCAAAAACAGCCCAGAACCACTCTATTTACTATAAACATACCATTCACAAACTTCAAAACTAACCCTCAAAATAAAAAAAAAAAGACTGAGGACCACTTACTAAAAAATTATGCTAGTTTAACTAAAATTATGTTAAATATTTCAAAGAATTTTTTTTTTCATAATAATCATCTTCGTGATGAGAGTTAGACTTATTCTCTATTGAAAAATATAGAAAAGGTTGAGATGTCTTTATCATTCATGAAAGAGTTATATATATATATATATATATATATATATATATATATATATATATATATATATAAAAAGATACTCTAATTATATTAATTATTTTTAGAAGAAATTCAAAGTAAAAAAAATTCGTCATCTTCCGCTTAGAATCATATTAACTTCACACACACACACATATATATATATATATATATATATATATAATGTAATGTATATTTTGACTAAAAATTTTCAACATACAATATATCTTTTTTACTGATAAAAAAAAAACTATATAAGAGTGAAAGAAAGATTACAAATAAATAAATATTGGGTGGCTGAAGGCAGAAGAGTTAGGTAGAAACGTTATAGTTTTAGGGAGGGGTTCGTATTAGTCTCTAAATTAAAAAGCAATGTATATATTTTTTTTTTTTAACAAAAAAATGTAGGTTTTATCAACTTTCCTTTTTTTTTTCCCTTTTTTAATGACATATTTTGTTAAATCGGGTTACAAAAGATACTTAACCTGCCTTAAAGAAATTTAATCTTGATATAATAATAATAATAATAATAATAATAATAATAATAATAATAATAAAAGACACTATCTATACTTTTTATTGATCTCTTTTTATTGATACCATAGCAGAAAAAAGACTTCGTATAGTATTTTGGTGGTGAAGATTTTTATTTGCATGTGAGTAAAGAATATATTTTATTGTTGAACTAGTTATATAAATTTGATTTTTTTTTAAATGTAGTAATAACATTATATGTAGAAGAAGGCATTATAAGACTAAGAATATATTATAACGATTATTTAAATTATTAGTAAAATAATTTAAATTTGAGATGGGGTATTTTAGTTTATAAATCTATGATATCCATAATAATATTAGTTAATGATAAATGTTGAGTAAAATATGTAAGAGTATAAATGTGCATATTTACTCACGTAGTCACATTTGATTTAAGGTATAGTTAACATTGCATATATCTCAGAATATTATTGACATGAACACTACAAGTTAACATTCAATAATCTCAATAAAATCACTAATTAAAAATTGAAAAAAATAATATTAGAACAAAAAACATAGAGAATGGACAGTTATTCTTGAAAGTAAATTCTATTTCTATAAAAATGTGAGGGTATCATTTATTACCATGAGATAAAAAATATAAATACGAATATTTTATATTTCTGAGAATAATATTTTTTTTCCAAAAGATATACCAAAAGGGAATAATATTCTCAGGTCAACTTTTCATAAAATAGTTTGATTTTTATATATAAGTTTCTCATTTTTGTAGATAGAAACGTATATACAGTATAATTTCTAGTTTATCTTTTTATCAATTACTTATAAATTTTATTTATCTATAATGTATATCAAACTAGATCTATGCATTACAAAAAGAAAAACAAAGACACAAAGTAGAAAAATATTGTCAAACAAAAACTAGTAGTAATTATTGTAAGTAGATCAATTGTTATGTTGTTAACGTTAGGTTAATTAACTTATAATCAAAATTGTGACATTTGAATTGTTAGGTTACCACTTAAAAAAAGTTATGTTTTAATTATAAGTTATAATTTTTGAATTAATAATAAATATTTAATTCAATAATTGATATAAGAAGGCCACACATTTAATTATTAATAGAACTTAAACATTTAATCTAATCTAATGGATTCCGATATTTATAATCCTTAGAAGTTAATATAAAATGAATAAAATTAGAATTAACATAGAATAAGATTTTGTGTGATGAATAATTATGACGTTAGGTTGATGTGAATGGTAGAGAAGATATACTTTATTTTGGAAATAGTTTTTGAGTTACTTACAGCCAACAAATATTGGTGGAAAGCTGTAAACATGAATTGGAAAGCACCACACTGTGAAGTTTCAAGCTGGATGCCACGACTTACAACTTTTAATGGATCATAATCCACAAAGATGTAGGGTACCTTAAAATAAAGCACGTCATTTTCTTTTTCATTTTTTTTTGGATGGAGGGTGGGGCACATTAGTATAATAAACATCACTAATAATATATAGGTTAAGGGTTTTATATATATATAAATTCTTGTGATATGCATTAATTATTAAGTGCGGAGTGAAAAATATATATAACTATTCATTTGAATTGTGAAAACGATTAACAAAATATAAAAATTACATGCCGAGTAAAAAAGTAAATAAAAGGATAGTATTATAATTTGTAATATGACATAAATGTAATAATACATAGAATAATAATAGTTAAATATATTTTTAATCTTAAATTTTGATGTGAAATTAGAATTTGTTATTGTTTAAAACTGATAAATTTAATTTTGGTCCTCAAACTTTTATAAAGAGTGGATGTCTTTTTAATCCAATTATGTTAAATTTTTTATTGACGTGTCAAACACCTTTCATGTTCATATTTGAGTTGTTTATATCGTTTGACATATTTTCACTTCAATATTTGTTGGAAGATTTGTTTTACACGTAAAAGAAAAATAAACGTAATTGAGTTAAAATGACTATATTTATTTATTTTTAAAATTTTGGACAAAGACGTATCTTAATTTCATGTTAAAGTTCAAGGACTAAATATATAGTTAACCAATAATATAAATATAATATAAATATAATTTTTTTAAATTCAAGCACAATTTTATATAAATATATTATGAATTAATGACAAAGAATCAATTAAGTGATTAGCTAATTATATTAATTAAGCAATTGTTCCAAATAAGGTTTATATTACTTCATTTTCTCACGATTGAATATAATTTAATATTTAAGATTCTTTTATATCCATTAAGAATGATAATAAACACGTCACCTTTCGAAATACTTATTAAAAAATTTTATTTTTTCAATAAATACGATGATAGTGAAAAAATTTACGAAAAATTAATACTAAGTTAGACTCTCAGTATTTTTTTTTCAGTTCAAAAGGACTGTGATTACATGGGACACAGAGGAATATTATCCAGGTAGGACCTCACCCTTATTATAGAGTGCTTATTAATTAAATGTTGAAAAATAAAAAAACTGGTATTAATACTTCTAACATTAAATTAATCTAATGGTCTTATATATGTTTAGATATTTTAAAGAAGATGTATGAATATATATATTTTAAGCAAGATAATAGATTTTAAATTAAATGGAATAATAAAAAATTGAAAAAAATTATAAATAGGAATAAAATAAATTATTCTTTATTTATTTAAAAATTTCATCGATCTAAACGTTAACCTTTCTTATACAAATTGATTTAGGTAAGTTTCTTGTTTCCTACCATTCTTATCTCCTTTACTTTTTCTTATTATGTGAGAGATATACTCCATCTAATAGATTAACGGAGAAATTTAAATTTATAATAATTTTAAAAAGTGGAGGTGTTAATTTGATAGGCTAAAATTTTGGAAATTCTTTTTCTTTTATAATTGAAATATTGGAATTTCTTTTCTTGCAAAACAAGTCATCTCAAAATATAAGGAGCTAAGTGCGAAGGAAGTCATCTTCAATTGTTTTACACGTGTTGGAAATGAATGTTGTGAATTTTAATTGATATTTCTTTTAAAGTTCAAATAGCGAAATGTTTGTCATTTTTAACTTAAATTGAAGTTTGACTAATAATTTTTGGCTTGATTTATTCCATATGCAAGTTTGGTTAAAAATATGAGTGAAACATTGAACTATTTAGTTATTGTATTTGTTATACTATGTTTTTATGTAGTTTATGATATATTTCCTACAAGAAAATCACGTATTATTGATGAATTTAAAATCAGAAATTCGAGTTTATCAACAAATTATCGACACTAAAAAAATTCATTGGTAAAATTGTCGTTGGCAAGTTGCAAAGTTTTCGATAATTATTGATATGTCAAATTCATTGATAAAATATATCGACAAATTCTAACTATTAGTAAAACATGTCTATAAATATCATGATCGAGATTCTTGTTTTTTCCTTCTTCCTCCCTTTCCTCTTCTTTTTCATTATTCTCAACCATATGTACTAACTCCTTAATTTGAAAAACAACAGAAGGAAAAACAATTGGATCCTGAAATCTCTCATCCTCTAAATAATTTAGATAACCACAGTAATGACGATGGCTTTAATTATTTTAAACAAATGATTATAAGGAGACTTCATAAATTGAACAACCAAATTTAAAGAAGAAAACTATAAATCTTAAAAAACTTTCTTCAACTATTCCCACAACCACATGACAATAGAACAATGAAAGAACAAATAAGACAAAGATTCAATATTATTCCACACATAGAGCATAAAAACACTTTTTTTGATCTCCAAAACAATAGGTAGACGATCATACAACAACTTCCAAGGAACTAACTAAAGTTTTAGCCGGTGGCATATCATCCAACTAAATCAAGTTCTCCCAATTCACATGTTCCATACCAAAAGAGTAAAAATTTTTGCAAATTTTTGAGAAAGAACACTTGTATCATCTAACATCCAATTAGGCACATCCTCATCCTCATTAGCCATTACAACAAAAAAAAAAATCATATAAACTGACAACAAAAGAAAGTTCCAATGAGTACTTGTTCACGTTGAACTAACAACCGACTATAACATAATTTGCATCAACTATTCCATCTCACATCATTGTTTACATATCTTTCACTACAAGAAAACTTTTAAATAATAACAAATTTTAGTGATCAATAATTGTTAGTCATCATAATATCCAATTTAGAAAACTAAAAATTATTGGTTATTAAAATAGTCACTATTATGAATAAAAAATTATAATTGGTCACTAAATTGATCTCTAAAATTACTTATAAAAATTTTGACTACCAAAAGAATTAGTTTCTAAATTAGTCTCTAATAGTAACCGATTATAATCTTATATTCATAATAGTGACTATTTTTGTAATAAATAATTTTTAATATTGTAAATTGATATCTAAATTCGTTATTACAATAACTAATATTTTTTATTTCTAAAATTGGTTTTCAATTGAAAATTTTCTTGTGATTATTTATAATAGGTAACCAAACCTAAATAAAAAGTGAGGTTGTACTTACATAAATCATTATGTGTATGAAGTTAATTTTGCATATAATATAAGAGAATATACATATATTTTTTTTTTTCTATTTTGCTTTCTTACACTATAGATTCTATATAAATTTTTTTTGTTCTCCCTGTATACAAATATGAGATGTTTGATGAATATTCGAAATGCACATGAATATTTTTGTGTAACATTATATTATTGATATATATGTATGAAAAAGAAGGTGGTGGAAGAAATTGAGCAAAGTGTGATGGAGTGTAATAGGAAATAAGATGGTCAAACGTATGAAAAAGTGTGGGAGTTGGTAGTTTTTGGAATGGAGAAAACCTCCAAAGCATCACGTGAAGCATCGGATTGCAAGTCACCATCTTGGCCAAGAAAAGCTTTGCCTACCCTCCATAGTAGCCATCCACCACCCAAAGGAAAAAGAGTAACTGTAAGAGCCACTTCCTCATGTTACTATCACACTTCTCACTTTTCTTCAACTTTTCAACCTTCTTCCTTCTCTTTAATAAATTTATTCAATCTTCCTCTCACTCTACCTATTACTATTAAGACATATCACACGTATGTCATTATTATTATTATTATTTCAATCTCTGCATGCCATTTAAGCAAAAGGGAGAAACTTTTTGTTCAGGTTATAGTCAAACAGAAAGTGATTGATCGATCCATCAAGAATGGGAAGGATTTTTCAAGCTAATAGAGATGATGATGCAGTTAATGTGATACAGATGTTGAATTGTGATGAAAACAAACTTTTTCCAACACTTACAAAAATATTTACTATACACTCACAATGCTCCTAAGCACACATCTGACCCATCATTGTCTCATTTGTTGGACAACTAGGACAGAACTAGTTGGATTATAAGTAGGTCAGGTCCACTTCTAGCCTGTAATTTTAACCTTTAACTAAAACACGTTTAGTTGTTCCATCCTCATGAAACATATGCTGCCACCTAGCCTTCTTTCAAATTATTGACTTGTCAAATTTAATACATAGCTAGTGTTTCTCTGTGTCATGCACACGCAACAACAACAACTTCTTTCATTAATTATTTCTCTAAACACTGTACGCACTGTGAGTGTATAAAACACTTTCACACCACCATCATTAATAATCACGTACCGTATATATATATACCATAAATATTGCTTATTTTTTACATTTCAAAAGAAAAAAAAGGTTTGAGGTTTGGAAGCAAATTAAGTGAAGGATTTGTGAGATATATATATGAAGCAAAGTTGAGAATTAGTTTTGATATATAGGAAGTGGGAATAAGATGGAAATTAATGATTACAAGTGTTAAGAGGTGGGGTTGGGTTGATGATGATAGCTTCTTTAGCCAACAGGGAACTGAAAAGGACTTACAATGATAGAGAGATGGAATAGGCATCTAGTGCTGTGGTTGAGGACAACATGACTGAGATATGTGGGGTACCCCACAGATAGAGACATTTGATCATTCACATTAAAGTGCCCCCCTTTCCTCTTTACCCTCTCAAAACGGAGGTCCTACGAAACTCATCCATGTTAATCAAATCTCTTCGATTAATTAATTAACTCCCTTAATCATCATGTTCTTTTCTGTACAAGGTAATAACAACTGTTTGTGTTTTATTAATTTTCATCATCTTCCACCGGTGCACGTGACGTGATATCAATGGGTCTTGACTTAAGAAGAATAAAAACACCCCATATATTATTATTGACATGCATAGTGTCATATTATTATATATGCATGTAGAAGTACAAATGATTACCCTTAAGACAGAAAAATCACGGAAGCAAAACTTTGTTTTTGTTTTTTAAGAGCCACGTCCTATTTTCTAAATGCACCTGATCATATATTCTTTTCACGGAAAAGGATGGTGATATCAAATTGAGATGATGTCATTTCATGTCAAACCACAAGCACTTACATTTGATTTGTTTTTCCTTGTAATCACAAAAATAAGAAAATCACTTTACAGATGGATGGCACATGGGGGGTATGGCCAAAACGTAACTAAAGATTTGAATATAAAACCATGGGGGCACACTTCTTCAGAGTATTATTCTCCCTCATTCTCATACTGCCTCTTGAAAAAAAAAAAAAAAAACTCTGCGTTTTCATCACAATAAATATATTCCTTTTTCACATGAACAATCACAATGTATTCTCCAAGACAATCATGGGATATATAGTCAAATTCCAAACTCCAAACGTTATAACATTTTTCATGGTTAGTATTCGAGGCTTCGTATGTTATTATTATTACAATAACCTGTTTCACTAATTAACCTCTACCTAGAGCAACACGATTATTCACTGAGTCACAATACATGAATCTTTGAGTTCGAAATTGGTGATGATGATGAGGGTTGACGTTTACGTGATAAAACATGGTACATGCTACGGGGTTTTTAGATTGGAGTACTACGTACCCTTCCTTCACGATTCAGATAGACGCATATCCAATTAGGCTGTAAAGTTGGTGGGCCATGGCCCATAAACAAAAGTGGTCCCACGTCTTGCATGTCCCCAAAAATGGGCCCCTCCGGAACTATAATGCACTGGTTGGTGACGATCAGTGTTTGAAACACATAGTGCAAAAAACCTTACACATAAACAGGGGAAGAGGGGGGAAAAAAAATAAAGCCTTCCTGTGCATTGCATATAACTTCTCTCTTCTCAATTAGCAAACAAAAAGAGAAAAAACAATACCACCCTATTCAATTATTGGAAACTGGGATGCAACTTGCTTGAAAACTATAGATGCATGCAAACAAACAACATCACATTTGGATAAAAACAAGCCTAGCTAATTAGAGCTTATTGGACACATGTAGTAACATAAAAAATCAAAGTAATCCACACTTTAACTATGAGAGAAAGAACTAGAAAAAGAAAAAGAAAAAGAAAAATCAAACTCAACCCCAATTCAATTATGAGGGAATGGAATGTTAACATAAAGATTGGTACATCTTGATAAATTTTTTTATTTTATTTTTTCCCTTTTGGGTCTCGGATTCAACTATTCTAAAAGCTTAAATACGAGTTTCAGTTGACAGTGTGAGACTGGCCCCAACAGTGAACTTTCATACAAAGATGGGGTTGGTTCAATTTCCAAACTTGCACAGCGTTCAAAAGTTTTAGTGGAATTAGCCAAACTACACTCTCATCATCATATCTTAGAGTTTATTTTGATTGTAAAGAAATTGTAGATGAATTATAGTATTGGAGGCATTTGATTGAAATTGAAGATAATTGATAGTGCTATTGATGATGGTATCCAGGGATGGGAAGACAAGGTTAGGCCAGCATGAAAGAGAAGGTGTCCCACATTGTACTATTTCGTTTCTTTTTATTTATTTATGTATTTTCCGTTTCTTTATGTGTGCAGCAGTGAGGGAAGGGGCAAAAAGAGAGAGAAGTACTTGGTACTAGCAGCCAATGGGTTGCACTGAGTGGTCACTGTCCCTCTGCAACTGTAAGCAACGTCAAAGGTGGTGAAATTGGTGATGGTGTAGCCGAACATGTACTTATATTAAAGGACTGTCACCAAACCAACCCTGTAGAGGGAAGAACAACACCAACAACAATATCAAAAAACCAACAAGGGAAGGGACAGAACCATCTCCACCATCACTTCACATATCATATTCATTCATTTATTCATTTATTCACTTATTCATTTCACACTCCCATGTGACTTCCACGTGGCACGTGCCATATTACCATTCGATCCAAAACCCTGCATCCATCCCACCAAACTCGGGTTTTTGTTCTTGTTGCACCAAGAATTTCCACTGCAACTAATCATACTAATCATCACCCTTTTTTCTACATAAAAGAATCACGGCACCATCTAATGTTGCCGTACCACTCCATCATTGCTCACTTCTTTCATAACATCATCATCATCATCGTGCGAGAAAAAAAAGGTTGTGAAATGGGCTTGTTTTGGTTTTTTGATTTGTAGGCCGAAGTGAAAGAAAAAGGCATATGATGTTGGTAGATGAGAGAGCCCAGTGAAATAAAGTTTGGTTTGGTTGATGTTTTGGGAAATATAAGAAAAAAAAAAGATTGGCAAAGGGTGAGGCATATTCGAAAGTACTGGATGTTATTATGTCAGGCATTACTTAGAAGCATGTCTATTTTCTTTTCCTTTGTTCGGGCAGACAAAGAACGGTGCAAAGGAACAGCATATTTTTTGGCAATCTCGTTTCAGGGAGATCTTAATTGACTAGAGATTGAAGTTGTACAAAATGGAACTGTTGATAGACGGGGACCAAGCACGCCACTTTTAATGTGTCGTGTTATAGCCATTCCAAGTAAGTGTAGCAAAACTACATGCCCTACTCTCTCAACCATGCCTTTCCCTTCCACAGTTTTATTATTAGGCCATTCACCACATTGCCAAACCCTCATGTTAACTTCAACACCTATTTAAGACACAACATTTATTGACCATCTACTGCAACTTTGAGACTACTCACTTTTCCAATAGGACACAAGCCCCACAACTGCTACTACAGTTTAATGGAAAGCAACTTTCTTCTTGACATGTAGTTAGTTAACAGATTATAGCTTTAGGTCTAATTCCATCTCCTTTTTAGGGGCTACCTATTCCTATATGGACCTCACCTTCACCTTCACACCGTAAATTGCAATTCTTAATTAACTTTTTTTATCACTCTTCATCACAGACATAACAGTGGAACCAACTGTGCTATACCATGCAACCAGACGTACAACTTTTAATTTCGTCTTCACTATTTCAACTTCTTCCTTTTAATCATCTTCTATACCCTTTAATTACTCATCCAGACACATGCAATATCAATAATTAATTTTGTCTGTACATCCAACGTTAAATGAGGCTGCCTCAAGTCAAACGGAATCATTACTACTGCATTTGCTTAATTCAAAAGGGAAAAAGGATAACTCTACACTCTTCTTATAACTTTCACACATTTTCACTCATGCACTCAAATTACCATTTCAACTTATTAACTTATCTTAACATACTGAGAAACCATTAATTTCTCATGGTGTTGCCGACTACTATGGTTGATGGTTGATGGTTGATGGTTGAGGTTGAGGGTGTTCAATTCACACTAGTCCACTTAACTTGATGATGGAAGATACTCAAAAGTCTAATAAGACTAGTATGTTCTATATCTAGTTTATAAGTGCATACATTTTTTTATTCTAACTGCAAGAACGACAAATCATAAATGGATGTCAGAGGAGTGATTGCTGTAAAATTTACCTGCAACAAAATCTTCATAAAGTAATTGGATTAAGCTACTAAAGATAAAATCTGCATAAAGTGATTGGATCAAGCTAGACTCAGGACCAGCCAATATAAATATATATATATGATCGACACAATTGTGATACGGCATTGAACTTAATTAATACATCTTCTGTATCAATAAGATATTTCATCTTAGATTGATTTTAACAATGACAGTGTAAACGCTATGTTATATGTGAAATTATAAACAGGTCTGCATGAATCATATTTGCTAGGAAAAATAACTCAAATTGAATCCATTTACATGGTGAGCATCTATATCACAGTGTAATTGTTTCATTAATTTTATTATCTTGTATCCTTTTATATGCATGCACCGACCACGAATCAGTGTAGAACTTTTCCTTTTTTAATAGTTTTATAGTACTGTGATACTTATATAGAATGCACTTAACTACACTTATCTATGGCTAGATTTGACTATATAATTCACAAGCGATCGAAACAAAAATATATATATTCGTATTAACTTCAGTAAAAATCAAGTTCTTTTATTTGAATAGAAACATTAGGTAATAGGAATGAAAACACACTCTCCGGCTCCATTGGTCCAGGACTTGAACCAAACACCACAAACCTAAACTGCCATGTTACACTGCTTCAGACAGTTTTCCATATTGATCTAACTGCCAACAACTTTGTTAACTTAGACAAAGACAAGACATAGTTAACCACTTTGCGGATTGTGGTTGATTTTGTGATATAGGAATAAGCTGCCAAACTTTACTTCACATTTTTGAATAAAAGTTCTTTTTCCCCACTTTCTCTGACTCCACACTATCCACCTAACCTATACTTGTGAAACCACATAACTTTGATCTCAGAGATCCCCCTCTTGCAAAGTGAGAAGGGAAGAACTTTAAACACATCAAGGACTATATATACATATATTAACAATCAACTACTCGACCAAGTCATATTCATGAATGTACCCATAAATTAAAACAAAAATTTCCTTGTCATTTCATCGTAAGATAGTGGACACCATCTTGTATAACTCATGCTCCAATCATTACTCAATGAGCCACGGAAGATTTGCATCAGTTCTATATATAGGATCATAAGAATAAAGCATGGGCCATAATAGCTTACACTTAGTGTGCACTTTGAAGGAAGAGAGTGTGAAGATAGTGACGTAATAAGCAAGTGCACTGGCTACCTACAATGAACAAAAATGAAAAAGGAAATCAGAGTTAACGTTGACAACACAACAACTAGCGTGAGATTCCTCAAGTATAATTAACCAAAAGTTCCACAGAAGCAGATTTGTTGACAGGTTCTAAAAGTAAAAGCGACTATGTAAAAGCTGAAGGATGTACTTTTCACCATTTTTCACTACAATCAGCTTTGAGTCTATTCTCAAGAACCAAAATGGATTTGCAAAATGGTTATTAATTTCATAACGAATCATTGTTACATGAAAGTTTTAGGAGCGTAGCATGTAGTGAAGATTGGAGTAGAGAGCTAATAGTAAATAGAGCAAAATGTTTTAGAAAGAGGAAATAACCAAAAGAAGATGTGATGAAGCTAGCTAGCACTACCATTGAACAGAACCATGGTAGGGGAATTTTATGAGTTTTTCATGTAATGCAACACATTCAGGGGTGGAATGTTAACACACCTGTGCTACCCTAGCATGACCATGTTTTCCAGAAGCATGCTCATGCATGCTGACATGTTCGAAGTCTAAGTCTACAAATTTCTTATAAATATATAGTCATTGATGTAAGAATTTTTTATACAAATTTTGGCACACTTTTTAGATTAGTCTGGTAGAGTTTTCTCTTTTCTTTTCCTCTTTTATAACTTGCTTGATTGATTTCTATAAACTTAGATATCCTTAAACTGATAGTTTGTAAATTAACACTACAACAATTTATAGTTTAGACCACACTAAAATAGATAACAGCTAAATAAATGTAGCCTAAACATATAATAAACAACATTTTTATAAATGATGTATAAATATCATGAAAGTCCATAATTATATAATTGTTACTTTAAACTATATGGGCAAAACTAGTAAAAATGTGATCTAAAAACATAGGTAAGGTATAAAATCAACATGTAAAATTGTTGTCTATTGTGAGAATTTTAAGTAACGGTTTTAAAAATATTATCATACTAAAAATCGTTGTCTATTATCTATAACTACACTCACCTATACCACGCCTAAAAAATTGTGGTCTAATCTTTAAACCACGGTTTTTATAATTTATATAATAATTTTATGTCATTATCTAAAGTGATTTTTTTTGTAGTGTAAGTAGAAAAAGCAGGTTAGATATTAGAATAGTACGTTTATGTGAATTGATCTAAGTATTTAAATGATTATGTAAGATGAAAAGGACTTTGGTGTGAAATGAAAAGAAAACAAAGAATAACAACAAAAATGACACGTTTCGTTAAAATATAGGAAAGGTTGAAAAAGATGAATCATTCTCATGTCATTTATATCAAGAATGTTTGATCCTTTATCATCTTCAATGTACTTAAAGTCGATATTATAGTTAGGATCATGCAAAATTGTAAATTGTGGAATCATATTTATTCTCTAAAATGAAAATGACATAAAAGTTACCGAAATATTTAAAGTTTGATGGAAGAAAAAAAAAAGGTTCACGATTTTAATTAATGAATATCAATTAATTTTAGTTGAAATGTGAATCCAGGTGACACTGATATTTTATTTAGATATTTAAGAAGTACTTTTATAACTTTTACAGTTGCCCTTTGTAGCATATAAAAAAGCATTGAATTCTTTTTTTTTTCTTCTGAATTTCGGCTCTTATATTTTAGAAGATTGTAGATATGATTTTAAAGTTAGTCAAAATACATTTTAAATTCTAAGAAATGGAAACAAAGTACCGAAATTTATTTTAGCTCCAAACTTATCAGTACCAGAATTTATACAAACTAATTCACCCAGATTTTAAAAGCATAATCATCCAGATAACCCTGAACAATATTTTCGAAAACAATTTCAAAAGAACTTTCTGAAATTGAATTTTTCCGGGAAATACTTTAAAAAATCTTATTACAAAAGACATTTTTTTAGAGCGAGAAGAAACAAAACACAATATACCTCAAATTTATGTCAATGAAATCAAGAATTTGATAAAAATATTCTATATAATCAACTTAATTTAATAGAATTGGAACAAAATGAATTTTGCATGCTTTCGATGATTTTTATTTTTTTGGAATTCGCAGAAATTAAAGAGGTTAGATTTACACTTTTCTCATATAAAAGGGTATATTTAGTAATAAAAAAAATAAAAAAATCATGGGGATATGAACATAGAAATTTCAGGTAGTGTACAGCAAAAGCCCTAACCTGTCTGCTCATTAGATCTGGTCAATTAAATTAATTGATTGTTCAAACTCAGTGCTGTTCTTTTAAAATATCTGTATTTATTGTTATCCATTTCTTGCTGCACCACCCAAATTTCAACCTTCTTCTCCATATTTTTCTTTATTCCGTAATGTTCAATTTGATATATAATTTTTTATAATTTTAAATTGTACATTCCAAATTTAACCGAAAAAGATGCATTTTAGATTGTATAATTTGAAATAAAAATATATTTGAGATGGTATAACTTAAAATATAAATTTTGTATGTCAGATTTTTTTTTTGGAATATAAAAACTGTATATTTTGGAATACAAAATAAAATATGCATTCCAATATTAAATAAAATCTACATTATGAACTATATATTCCGAAAAAAAAAAATTGTGGAGTGCAGGAAGAAATGTATGGCAGGTACAGGAAGAAACTGTCTTTATTGTTTGGTAAACTAGCCCATAAAAAATGTGATGACAACCTGGGCTGCAACCCAGGCCCGTATTATTAAAATGACCTACAATAGTAGCCTTTAATGGAAAGGAAAAAGAAAAAAACTAAGCACTCAAGAATTATTTAACAATAATTAAATCAAACAATTATAGTCTTTTGGTAGAAACGGTATAGTTATGTAAAAGATAGAATAGTTTTATTAAAAGATGACATTACGAGATAGATTTGTATTACTTTTAACAAAACAAAAAATAGCGACGTTGAGTTTATGGATATTTTGTTTATATAGTGTTTAATTTGGGCAAATTCTTCTTGCACAACGATATTTTCTTCTGCACCCCATGTTTTCTTCTTGCACCGCACAGCATTAGTGAAAGGTCTTTAATATCCTTTATTAAAAAATATTAAAAATCCTAATTTCCCACTTCTCATCTCTTTTCACACCTGCGTTCTTCACCATGCACCTCAATTTCTCCATTTCCTCTATAGCATAAGAAAATAACCCAACATTTTGCAACTTCATCATTTTGCAACTTGGGGCACTTAATGTTGAAGATATATAAAAGGAAGGGTGGCCAAGAGGCAATGGGTAATATGTGATTTGTGGAAACTTAATGTCACCTTCCACCATCTTCAAAGTATCAGCAATTGTTAGCCTCAATTTTACATTACGGATTATAGAATTTGAAATATAAATTAACATTACGAATTATATAATCTGAAATATAATTTATATTTTGATTATTTTTTTAAAATTTATATTGTGAATTGTATAATTAAGAATATAAATCTGTAATATGAATTGTACAATTTAGAATGTAAATTTACATTGTAGATTTGTACGATCTCAAATGTAATTTATATTTTGTATTTTTTTTCAAATTTGTATTACGAATTATACAATTCAAAATATAAATTTGTACTATATATTGTAAAATTTGGAATGTAATTATTGTATTTTGAATTATCTTCCAAATTTATATTATACAGTATATAATCCAAAATATAAATTTACTTTATAGATAGTGTAATTCAAAATATTTACGATTTATACAATAAAAATATTTTAAATGTGAAACTGCACGAAGAAGGTATCTTAACTTCATGTAAAATGGCTAATGTCTATCATTTCAATTAGTGATGTATGCATATATCAACAAACAATAAATAAGTGCAAAATAAACCGAAAGTTAACTCCTTCGATTTAAAACCAAACTATTTGAAAACAAATTGATTTAAGTTCTCAATATTATTTTAAATAGACACATTTAATTAATTCCAATATTATCAAGAAGTATAATATTTTAGATTTCAATATCCATAGAACTTTTCATCGAACAATGTCTTACTCTTTAAGAAATCTACTCCCGAGGAAGATAATGACTTGAGCTTGCTAAAAAAATCCTCTATATGGTGCTTCCTATAAGTCAAACCTAACAAACCAATACACTCTTATGAACTTACACTAATAGAAAATCATATTTTCAAATATTTCCTAATATAACCATGCATGCAATAATCCTAACATTCTATGATAACAAAAAGAAAAAGCATAACCCAAAAAATCAAAGAGATAAGAAAATTTATCTTAATTAAAATTCTCTTTGACCGAGTTGTGTTTACCGAAAAAAAGTCTATTATAAAAGATTTAGGTTATACAAAAGTACTGATTTTATAAAAATAAAAAATAAAAAATTAATTTTTATATATAACGTTTTTAACTTAAAAATATATTTGTAACAGAACCCTATCTATTTTTACTCCTAATAACAATTTCTTAACGCTAGAAGGTGTAAATAAATTTCAATTCCTTTCAATTTAATCGCACTAATATTTTTACGTTTTCCTAATCAGTCAACTTGTATATTTTATCTCTTAACAATGAATATATATTTTTTTATCATAACAAATGTAATATCTCAAATATAGACAAAAAAAAAGTAATACATACTATTTTTGAATATTCTGAATTATATGACAATTGATTAAATTTAGAGGATACAGTAGAAGTAACAGAACTGAGACACGCGTTAAGAGATTCTTGAACTAAAGTGAAAAAAGTATTTATGATATATTAAAATAAAAACCAACCATGCATTAAAACCTAAAAAATCATTTAATTTAAAACAAAATACATTTTCTACACTAAGCATAAAGATTTTTTATTTAATTTTTGATTATCGGTATGATGTTAGCGTCAAATAATTGCACCCCTTCCTCTTATTAATGGAAGCGTGGAGGAAAGAAATTGAATTTAAAATGTGAAAGCATAAAAAATGTATTGTGAAAGTAATAAAAGCAGTTACGTGTACGCGAAAAATGCAGAGAAAAAAGAGTATAAATGTAAGTAAAGCAGAAGAGTATATGAGAAGTGAAGAAGGATTGAGAGAGAGAGAGAGAATGGTGGGTGTAGGATTAGGTGTGACAGCAGCAATGATTGGAACTCAGTTCTTGGAAGTGGGTCTCAACACTCTAATCAAACAAGCAAACACCAACGGAATGAGTAATTTTGTCTTCATTGTGTATTCTAACTTCTTCGCTCTCTTCGTCCTCGCCCCAACAACCTTCTTCTACCACAGGTTTGCTTCAACTCAAAAATGCTAACTTTCTTTTTACACTGTGTTTCAGTATTTCTTGTATTCAGTTTTCATGGCTCTGCAAAATTTTTCACAGGAAGAGAGCTCCTCCTACAATCCCAAGATCAATTCTCTGTAAAATGTTTGCCATTAGCTGCCTCAGGTATCAACATATCCAAAGCACTCAAATATTCATATTTAACTAATATATATATAAAATTGACATTAGAGTAGGCTGAATCGGAAATTTGATAACATTGGAAAATAAATTATTATGAAATTAAAATGAATTAATTATATTTTTTATCTTTAATTTTTCAAAATCAAAATTAATTTATTTTTGAAACTTCGATCAATTTAGTCTACAAACTTTAAAAGTATATGGTTTTATTTCTCTTAACCAAATTTTGTTTAATTTATTTGACATTTCAAATATGTTTTATACTGAGTTGTTTATACTATTTAATATGTTTCCGTTTTAATATTAACTGAAAAATATGTTTAAAACATCAAATAAATATAACAAAATACGATTAAAAGGACTAAATCAATATATTGTTAAAAATGAAGACTAACTTGTTTAAAAATTTAAAAAATGAATTAACTCTAATTTTCAGCAAAAGTTAAACATATAAAATATATTTAATTCATTAAAATTATACCGAAATCCTTAGATTAAAAATAAGTAAGATAAAACATCAACAATCTTATTTCTTTTTGAAATTTTAGGTAGGGAATAGTTCATGAATATTTTCTGTATCTTCACTCTAAAAACCTCCCACAAATATATTGAATGACAATAAATTATTATTGAATGACAATATATTTACTTAAAATGATTTTTTTAACATTCAACTTATTTAATTTTCAATCAAACTACTTTTTTTTTATATATATAAAAGTTAAAAAAAAATTGGTAAACTACGCTGATGTAAACTTTTATTAGGTCAATATTTTAGATGAAACTTCAATTCTAATTAATAGATAGAAGAACTATTTAGTTGAAAAGTTATTTTGTTTGGTTATTTGGAAGATGACCTTCAGGTAACTATGCAGCACTGTAGTGCAGACGTTGATGTACACCGGAATCTCATACAGCTCTCCCACACTATGTTCTGCTATGGTTGACCTTGTTCCTGCTTTTACCTTCATCTTTGCCCTTTTTTCAAGGTTCTTTCCTCTTCCCCTAATCAATATCATTTCTTCTATTAATTAGTTGACTTTCAAAATTAAAATAAATTTATTCTTTTATAAGAAGTAACACTTTTATATTATGAAAGATTAATTTTAGTATTAATTGGAATACATTTTCTAAACAAAGTTTTTTATTTTATTTTTAGGTTAATTAAAAATCATATATATTAACTGTAATTTTTAAAATAATGATTTAACAATTAAATTTTGATAATTTTATTTTATAATTAAAATTTGATATGATATTTTTTAAGTAATTTTTTATTTTTTTAATTTTAAAATTACCATCTGATATTTTAAGAAAAAGTTATAAAAATATTATTGTTTATATGATATTTCATGATTATAATTAAACTTTCTTGATCCTTCAGGATGGAAAATCTGAATCTAAAACAGCATAGCTGCCAGGCAAAAGTTATGGGCACAGTGGTCTCCATTGCAGGGGCATTCATAGTGACTCTATATAAAGGAACGCCATTGAATTTCAGTTTGTTGAGAAATGGAACTTACCTTTCAACGCAATCAGATTGGATCATTGGTGGTTTTCTTCTTGCAATTTCTAGTCTCTGCATTTCAGTTTTGCTTATTGTTCAGGTAATTAAACAATCCATTCTGAACATCAACACACCAGTTTTTTCATATTTTAATGTTTTTCCAACACTGCAGACTTCGGCTGTGAAGGAATATCCTGAAGAGTTAGTGATAACAACCACTTGTTGCAGCATGGTGGTCATCTTATCTGCCATAGTTGCTCTGTTTGCAGAGGGAAATCCAAAAGCTTGGATATTCACATCTCACAAAGAGTTCATAGCTGTATTTTATTCGGTAAATATAACCCTTGTATAACCACATTATATTACATTTAGGTTAAATATATTTTTGGTGAAAATTGAAATTAGTTTTTTTTTTTTTTAATTTTAGTTTTAGTATTCTAATTTTAGAAATACATGAATTTAATTCTTTTAACCCAATTTTGTTAAGTTTATTTGACATTTAAAACACGTTTTAGAATAATATTTGAATTGCATTGAAATGAAGACGTGACAAACGATATACATAACTTAAATAATATCATAAAATGAATTTGAAATTTGAAAAATTTATCAAATTTTGATTAAAAAAACAAAATCTATACATATCTAAAAATGAAGCATTAAATTGGTCAAATATTTCGAAAATAAACTAATTTAAATTTTAATTAAAACTTGAGGGAAGAAAACATGCTTAACCTTTATTTGTATCGTATTATACTAATGTTACATTATTTTTCTGTGATGATATGTATTTGTAGGCAATATTTGTGGTATCAATGAGGAGTGTTGTGTGCACATGGGGATGTCGAAAGAAGGGACCAGTTTATGTAGCAATGTTTAACCCTTTGGGAATGGTGATTGCACTTGGCATGGGGGTAATATTTCTGGGAGAGAGTCTTTATCTTGGAAGGTAAATGCATGTAATTAAGGATGCAAATTTTGTGAAAAACGATTTTTGCTGAATGTGTTATAACATTGGGTGTAATTTTTGGTGCAGTGTGATTGGAGCTGCTACGATAGGTATTGGATTTTATTTGGTGATGTGGGCACATGCTGAAGACAGTAATGTGGCAGAGGAGAATACTGTGACTTCCTCTGCAGCTCCTCTATTGTCTACCAAAAGCATCAATGTATAGATAGATATTCTTTATAGGTCTTGATTGAACTGTTAAGAGAATAACATTTAAGTCTGATTTAGTTATTTATTGTAAATATTTTTTGAAAGTTTGAATATGTATAAAAATTTGTTAGATCTCTCAACAGACTTACTAGATAGATATAACATCAATGAGACATACACATAAAAGATTGATACCATTGTCAAATTAAAATCTTAAGACAATGAATTTATATCTTCATCTATATGATACTCAACTTTTTCATTTTTATTTAATACTAGACTTACACTAGCACTTAGATTTTTAATAAAATCTGATTTAACCAACAAACCTGAAGAGTTTTTAAAAGCTTGGTTCAATTTATTTAATTTTTAACCATTTAAGACAGTGGACCTTGATCCTGGAATATTTTGAAGCAATTTTTCTTAGCTCTGTTTCTAACGTAGGTGATGTTACCACAATCATTCACAGGTCTAGGCTATAGATTCTCTCTGAGACAGACCAAATTTCAAATTGTTACTGAGAAGTGAAAGACAAAAATTAGAAGTATACAACCCTCCGAAATGTTGGGAATAGTCCAAGTGTGAGTAAAAGTTTCACATTAGATAGAAAAGACAAAGTTAAACACTATATAAAAACAAAGATCCATAAAAATATTGCCTTAAGATTTTGGTGTAAAAGTGGTGTCTAAAATCTTATATATGTAAGACTAATATCATATAACCATATAAAATCACAATCACTCAATATCCATAACCATGCCTATGACCATAAACCATATGATGAAATATATATAACCTGTCACATAAGGTGTTTACATTGGATGCTCTTGATCAGTATTAGTTCTTTCATTTATGATACGAAGAATGGTAATAATGTTGATCGTACAATGTCGTTAAATGGACATGCAACTAACGATAGAGACATATCTATTCACGAGAACCACTGAATTTTTCCTTCAGCAGTAAATTATAAACCTAAATTAAATATTCGAACGGTTGGAAGTCTAATGTTGATAGAAGATAGATGATTTAAAAACATATAAACTAAAATATAAATCTTATCTTACAAATAAATTTAAAAAATTGAATTAAATTTAAAATATAACTTTTAGTATGATATCATAATCATAATTAAAATTTATTTTATCGAGATTATTTGATATTTGTTTAATCTATTGGATCTATCGTTATAAGACGATTTAAGAGTATATAAGGATAAAATTTTAAATTTTAAATCCTTTTATCAAAATTAAGAAAAATAGAAAATGTTAAGGATCATTCACTAGGATAAAGGTAAAGAAATTTTATAGTAGTTAAAGAAATCTTAAAATCTCGTTGCGGGACAAATATATTGAAAGAGAATCTGTATGCATTACCTTATCTACAAATTCAATTAAAATTACTTTTAAACATGTTCTTTGGGAAGTAGTTCCCTCTTAATAGTAAAAACCTTTCTTATAAATAGTACAAACCTTTCTCGTACACAAATACGGACGAAAGAACTATTTCACCGACAGATTTGATTTGAATCCGTACGTAATATCCATAATTTCTTCATACTTGAATCACAAAATTTCATTACACAAAAGTAATATTTTTCAAAATTATTACATTACTTAATATATCGTTTGATATATTATTTAATTAACTCAATCGGTTTATTAAAATTATTACAATACTTAATAAATTTCTAATTATTAAGCGTCACACTACTTTAAAAAGAATTTCACCATATTCTAACAATTAATAATGCTACTTAGATAAATATCATGAATAATATGTATCATAAAAAAAAGTTTTAATTAGAACCGTTGCATGTTTGGAAAAAAAAATCTTCAAACAGTTATTTAAAGAAAAATTAATAACTTATTTTGACAAAAAATAAAAATGAAAGGAATTTCGTTCCTTTCTTTTAATGTTTTAGTAGGTAGTATTTGAAAAAACATGCCGTCCGCATTCCAAAGTCGCGTGTTGATAATCTACATGGACGTAGAACACGCAAAGCAACAGAACAAACATTGAAGAGAGAAAGGGAGAGAGAGAGAGAGAGAGAGAGAGAGAGAGAGAGAGAGAGAGAGAGAGAGAGAGAGAGAGAGAGAGAGAGAGAGAGAGAGAGAGAGAGAGAGAGGGAGGG
>Ga0214544_1000881_pt1 | contig 59231 bp, 39 predicted proteins | sample CNSS3metaG_FD_160074 | JGI IMG/M metagenome (GOLD analysis project Ga0214544, IMG submission 160074) | Root nodule microbial communities from cowpea collected in UCLA plant growth center, Los Angeles, California, USA - CNSS3 | ecosystem: Host-associated > Plants > Roots > Nodule | place: USA... | reverse complement strand
TATTTTTAATAAATATAATTCTAATATATATATATATATATATATATATATTAACTTAATAACATTATCATATTATCACCTACTAATATAATATCACGTATATTTAAAAAATATATACACACAGGCGCCTAGCGCCTGTGTTACGCTAGTTTTAGTATAAAGAGTATGGTTATGTTTAAAAAAAAGTCAAATAAAAGAAACGGTTAAATTTATCAAGTTATTATTAAAACATTGTTTGTCATGGCAAATCAAGTGCATGTTGAGCTGAATTCAAAAACTTTGATCAGGGAGCTCATTCTGTGTGGTTCATGCATATCATTCTGTAAAACTAATAATACTAACCCGGGCTAAAATATTCCAATCTTCCTAAATCATGTTTGAATAAAGCAGCAGGTAAGCATTAATGACCAGCATACACACACCACCATTATCGACTATGATTGTTAGAGGATGTGTTGTTAATATAGAGTTTTTGAAATATTTTTGACTTTTTTAATTATTTATTATAATTGACATAATAAATTGTGATAGGTTCTCCTTCTCGTAAATTGCTTATTTCGCTTGAAATATAAATAAACTAGGCTAAATTTATAAGATGGAGTCAATTTAATTTTTGAAAGAATGAAATATTTATTTTAGTTTCCGAGTATGTAAAAGTCTTTGTTATAATTCCCTGCTGTTATGTATTTTAGGATTATTTTATTATTAAAATATAATTTGAAAAGTAAATTTAACAATAAATTAAAAACTATTTTGATATTAAAAATTAATTGAATTTTATACATATTTAGAAACTACATCAGTTTTTAAAAATTTTCAAGCCCTAAATTAACTGATTCAAAAGAACCCAAAATGTCAAAATGGCCCAGTCCCATCCCTTCTTTTTCATGTCCGCTTTATTTTCTATTGCTTTTGCTTTCACTTCTCTGATTTTCTCACACTCACCAACCGCCGGCGTAATTTCTGTTTTTGCAGACTGAATCTCATTGGAGATTCTTCTTCAATTGGCGCCTCCTCTCTTCTCTGTCCGTCCGGTAACCTCTTTACTTGCTTCTATTTAAAATTGGATTTTCACAAAGATGTTTTTGTTTTTGTATTGTCTATAAGTTGAGTTGCATAAGAGAAATACCTTCAATATAATATTAAAATGAAGGCTTCTATTTGGTGAAGGACGCAAGAATTTCCTTTTATTACTATCACAATTATTTCTTCTTAGATATAATACATTCTGCTTGAAAAGGGTTCATGTATGATTTATTTTTTTAATAAACATAAAGTTTTCAATTATGGGTTTTTATTACATGTTGATTTATCTGTATCAATTGAAAGGAAATTTACATTTTCCTGGATGTATGTGAAGTTGAAGGATAATGGGTCGGAAAGTTGGTACGCTTTTTATCAACCCCAAGAGATTCGGTTCACTTCATAAGCCTTGCATGAAGGAAATGGCAATGTTTCTCAATTGTATGGCTGCAAACCAGAGCGACATGGAAGCCTGTGCTCGTCAGAAGGAGCTATTAAATGCCTGTATGGATTCTCAGGTAACATAGACATAGTTTGATTAAAACTAGCATCTTTTGTTGTCATCCAACTTTTTCAGGTTTACATTTTTAGTTGCTTTTACCTTTTAACTTTAAAATTAAGTAGTGCTTAAAAAAATCACTTCAATTTTGTTTTTTCAGAGTAAAAAGAACAGAAAGTCTTGGGGAAGTATCAATTATCAACTGCAGAGGCTTAACCGAGGAAGGAAGTAATTCAAGATTTTTCATATATGTATTGTTTTTATCATTCAGGATCTTGGGGTGTTTTATGCACTCCTTTGGTTGTCAACCTAAGCTAACCAACTGTAGTCTCTCTTGAAGTATCTTGATGATGAAATTTCTACTTTTTGGTTTTTTAAACCATTCAACTGAGGTGAAAGAGATGGCGGAATAATGTTGAAGAATACCGGTGTAGTTTATTTGCTGTATCAATTAAAGCTATAATATTCTGCATATCATTTGACACAATCACACAATGTGATATTGGCACTGCCTGTGAAAAAATTATTTTATAATTGATGAACATGAAGGTTGTTTATGTTGCATTGTTTTTGGGTGGAGTGTTGAGTGTTGATGGCTGTTGATCAATATAAGTAGTTTTGGAGCATTGGCGGCACATTCTCTAATAATCCAATTGATGATGATGGTGGATTATGTTGCTCAATGGTGGTGTGTGGTCATTAATGCTTACCTGCTGCTTTATTCAAACGGATTTATGAAGATTGGAATATATTAGCTAGGGTTAGTATTATTAGCTTTAGAGGATGATATGTATCAACCACAAAACTAGCTTCTATTCAAAATTTTTGAATTCAGCTCAAGCTCATCAAGTTCTGCACGTGGAAAAAGATCTTATCTCTTCTGATTTTGAACCTGTTCGGATAACCCAGGAGCTTCTACTGCTTAACTCGTGTTTGGAGTTGGTGGAAGATCTTGTGATTCGAGAATGTAAGAATTCTTTTAATGAAAGACCAACTAGAAAATCATATAATGGCTATCTGTAATTTGACTAAACCATGGAAAATCTGATACTTAGAGCAGGTTGTTTAGATGAAGGTTTGTCGTGATTCAATAGGAAGTAATTATCGTGTCCTTCACAAAATATGGTGTCCAATTTGTTTCATTTTCGTGAAATTAGATATCATACTTGGCATATAACAAATAGCTGTAACAAGTGACTACAAAAAACCATTATAAAAAAGTAACGGAAGTGCAAAAATCAACGAGTATCATTTGTACACCTTTATTTTTAATTATTTTTGGCGTCTTTGCTTGATAGGAAAATAGAAGTTTCGTGTCATTCATCCACATGAAGGCAAGATGGTTAACTCTATTTAAGAAAATTAGTGCAATGGTTTTGCCAAAATAACTTGATAAAACAACTACACAACAGAGAGAATAGAGACAAAGTTGTGTTATGACCTTATTTCAGACACAAAAGTTTGATCATAAGTCATAAATTTGGATGTATAGTAAATGGGTTATTTGAGGAACAATTTTTTGTTAACCGACCAAATGGAGTTTAGACTATTGAGAAAAAGATATACAAGCTTCGTAAAGTGAGAATGAATTATGTTACAAACTATTATCTATAACATACGCCAAGAACATGAAGAGAGAAAGAAGTCACTTTGTATTTCAAAAGTGAAAATCACAAGGTAAAATTCATTCAGGTTGTTGGTATTATGGCTGACAATCTAAACTAGTTCAAAATGAATATGAAGCAAGAATTATGTTTGACACTCTAAACTAGTTCAAGAAGTATATGGAGCAAGAATTAAAATGATAGACTTTGATAAAATGAATTATTTTCTTCGGTTGCAGATACTCTGATCATTTGATGTGATATTTGTACCTCAAAAAAAGTATGCCAAGGAGATTTTGAAGATGTTTCACATTTGCAAATGTGTCATCATTTTTTATACTATCTTAAAAAGTGAATCTTAAGCTTAACTCAATCGCATAAATTTGGTTTGTAAGGTAAAGTTTGCACCGCATTTATATACTATGAAATTGTCTTATCTCTAGTTAATATGAAACTTCCATCATTATGGATTTAATGGTTGATGTGAGCTTGTTAGTTGAATATATGCATTCTTTAAGTCAAATTCACACGACTTCTCCAAAATGAGTTTAGAGTGATTTGATTTTATTGATGATGATGATAAGGAAGGATTTTATTATGATCTTGAGGACTTTTACTTTTCAATGGTTAAGACGGTGCGTGAGCATGAAGTTAGTCAATCCAAAGTTGTAAGCCATATTTTAATAATATGAAGGTCGAAATCTATATATTGAATTGGGTTTTGATAAACAATTTTTTTTCCATAATATCGGTACTTCGAGTCTTCATTTGTTGGTACTGCTTTGGTATGTGGAAGGAAGGAATATTACTTAGTAAATGTTGATGGAATTTGTTGGGCTTGTAAAATGAAATGGACATTCAGAAGGAGAACTAAGTGCAATCTTACGTCGCAGTGGAGAAACTTGTGTTGAGAATGGATATAAAATTGATGACGTTATGAGATTTGGAGTTAATATGAAGAGGACAAACCACATTACTGTGATGCAGGTTTGAAGTGGATGTAAATTTGAAGATATTGTCCAACTTTTTATCATTTTGAAGTTTATAAAGCAGTTTGAACAATGTTTTTATTTATTTATTTTATGATCAAGTGTATGGATATCAAATATGTACTTGGAAGAAAATTATATACAATTATGGTTATGAATTGTAGGAGAAAAATATTTTTGATCTCATTATGTATATATAATGTATAAATTTATTTAAATTCTGAACTTATTTTCATAATTAGTAATAATATAATTTAAAATTCTTACTATATTAATTATTTATATATAGTAATAATAATAATAAAAATCATATAATCACTATTAAAACCCATGTCTATTTATTTGAATTTGAAAATAAATTTAGTGTTCGTTTCATACTCAAATTCAAAATAAATTAAATAAGGTTAAATATGTTTTTGTCCCTTAATTTTTAGTGAAAATTTGAATTAGTTCTTTTTCAAAACTTTGACCTAATATAATCATCAAACTTTAGAAATGTGTGAATTTAGTCATTTTAACCAAATTTGTTATGTTTATTTGACATTTCAAGGACATTTCAATTTAGTATTTGAGTTAACATTGAAGAGAAAATGTATCAAACGGTATAAACAACTCAAATACTATCATGAAATATGTTTGAAATGTGAAATAAACTTAACAAAATTTGGTTAAAAGGACTAAATCCAAATATTTCTAAAGATGGGGGACTAAATTGGTCCAAAATTCGAATTCCAATTTTCACTGAAAGTTAAAGGACCAAAAACATATTTAACCAAATTAAATAATATGTAATTATTAGTTTAACTTTATATTAATAAATTTGTTTTAGAAATGATATAGTATTGTTGTACATCATTATCAATAAGTTAAATGTCATGTATATTAATATTCAATTAAGATTGTTGTCTATATGTGTTGCATACACTAGTGCAAAATAGATATGCTAGAACAAGCTATTAAATCAATTGTAGAGGAACTAATGTAATGCAGAAACGCGATGATAATTTTGTAAATATTGAGAACTAACTATATTAGACCAGTTATAATGGGAGCTAATATAATATGTACATATTAGATCAATTATAAAGGAAAACAATCTAATATCAGTTAAAACAACTACTGATCTAATAAGCCTTCTTTTTCCTTTTTCATTCTCGCGAGGTTCCTTCTCTTCTTTCCACCCACAAAACAACTCTTTTCTCTCTCATTTTCAAAGCCCCAAAACTTTCTATTTCAATGCAACCCTTTCTCTTCTTCCTTCATCTTCATCTTCCTTCCCGCTAGAGGCTTCATGTTTTTATTTTCTCCAAGTTGTCATTGCTTTATTCCTCTCACCACTAGTAGTGATTTTCTTGTCCCAGTTGTTGTGATCGTCGTCACCATGGTCACAACTATTGAGACTCCAATGTCTCGACCTGTTTGGTTGTTTTTGAAATTGTTGTTATTGCTTTGGTCGTCGTCGTTTCTGGGTTGCCTACCGATGGTGTTGCTACGGTCGTCGCTTGTGTTGTTTTGCTAATTGCTGGTGTTAATCTGCTTACCGCTGGTGCTAATATCCTTTTCATTGCGTTCACCAATGTTGGTCTGTTGTGTCAACAACTAAGGCAACCGAGTTAGGGTTACATAGAAAACTTTCTCAATTTTTTTTCTTTTTAGTTAAAGGTATTAGATCGATTGTGCTAGAGCCGATTTAATATGTCTTCAACATATTACATAAGCTCACGATCAGTTGAAGACCGATCTAATATGTGCTCCATAATCGATCTAATATACCTATTTTGCAATAACGATACATGAAAAGACTATTATTTTGGCGAGAAGAATAAGTTTCTATTTTTTGTTCTTTTACATTTCTTAATTGAAGATATATGTATTTTCAATTAATAAAAAAAATTTCTTCAGTTTTGATGTTTGATATTCAAAATTCCAAATTGGAGAGATTTTGTTTTAAATGAATTCGAAATGGGTTTTGTTATTTCTTATGTTCGTTATTTGTAATTTCAAATGCATTTAACATCTTTCTACATAGTTATAAGGAGTGTTCAAAGATCTATTGGAGTTCATCTTGCGTGGCAAAGTGGTGCGACCGAAAATGTCATCATGTAAGAGATATAATTTCAAAAATGTCTTCCAAAACTCCCTATGTATCTTAAGTCCCGTTAAGGTAACATTTCAAAGGTTGACTATAAGATATCTATTTATGACTTTTGTATGTGTGATTTGTGGTTTGATTGTCATCGCCATGTCATTATTTGTGGTTTTGGGTTTCGTAAATCCAAATGGTCATTGCTATTTATGGTGAAATTTTTCTATGTTATAGTCTTTATTTAATTAGCCATAGAACATAATCAGTTACATAGTGTTTTTTTGAAAACCTAGTTGATATTTGTACATTACTATGTTTTTTATCGTTATGTTTCTCGTGGTGGATTAATAAGCGTGTTTGAAACAACTAGTTGTATTTGTTTGGGTTTTTTCAATCGTGGTGTTTAGTGATTTTGTTTTCAGACTATTGATATTAACATTCAAAGTTGTTATCCTCAATATTAAGACATGGTAATTTTCTTATTATTGTGTTATTATGTTTGTTATATGAATTTATTGTTTTTAAAGGAGGTTTCTTTGTTGAATGGGGAAATTATTTGTAAATTGATAGGAACTACTTCCGAGATCCAAAGGGCAATGACCTCAATATCGAGTTTGAGGAATCCTTCACTGGAAAGAAAATATTCCAAGCATCATTTGAAGTTGCCAAATTTTATAATTTGGATAATCTGTATTATGTGGCTATTTTGTTCTTGGTGACAGACATTTCCAGATAAGGATACTTACTTTAACTTGGGATGAAATTGAATATTCTATGCCAACAAATTTGGCATTACCCCTTGAATGCTTGGTTTCCTCAAGGTTCTTTTCATCGTTTAGAGTAAAGTTATGCTACTAATTTCCAATAGTTATTTGTCCTTTTTATGAATAATGTATAAATATTTTTGTTTTGACTCTAAGAGTGTGTTGATCTGTGGGAAGAATCCATTATTCTATTGGATCTAGTGTTTGAGTTACATATATTGGGAGAAGAAGTTGGTATTCGGTCATAAGTTGCAATTGGTTGATCCTCGTTCCAAAAAAAATTATGTTTGATTTCGAGAAAACAAAGAATGACATAATTTATTGGTTTGGTGGTGTCTAAAATATGATTTAGTTCTATTATTTTGAGGATTGAGTTCACCTGCATTTAAATTATGTTACACAAAATATATTCATATTTAGTATCTTTTCGTTGGAAGGAATGGAAATGAATTATAATGTAGAGTTGGGTAATTCTTCTCAGATTGTTAATAATCCTACGAACAATATCCACCATAACTTAAATATTGTAACCTATCAATGGTGAAATGTTTAAGTGCTTATGTTGTTAAGACATCCTCATTCATATATCTTAGTATTATTTTGCATTACCTATATATTGTTATTTTTTGTGGAGTTTGGTTAATTAACAATGTTATATTTTATTTCAGTACTTGGATTCAAGTTCTGTTGCTAAGGCTTTGGCAAAGACACATAAACACTATATGTTGTCTAATGGTGATGTAGTATATTGGCTTTGTACAATTAGATGGACTAGGAGAAGCAAAACTGAATGTTATCTGATGTGTAGTTGAAAATGATTATGCAAGTAGAATAAATTAGTTGTTGGAGATTTGATATGATTGCACATTGACAATGAACAAAACAACTTTATCAATGTTTAGAATGTTTTGTATTTTGAAATTGGTTTGAACAATGGTTTTTTTTTTGTCGGGGATGTATTATTTTGATGGTTGTATATTTTCCCCTGATGCTTATAACAATTATTGACAATGTTATTTTTTATGACAATGTACATAATTATGTTTTGTCAGTATATGAGCATAATAAATTTTATATGATTGTAGTTGTAACTTATACAGAATGAAATAAGATAAACATTTTAAATTTCTTCTCATATTTAAATAACTGAATTTATTGAATAATAAGCGTTATGATTGATTTGATAATTGATGTATTATTCATCGAATATAATACGTGCTATGAAGACAACTTTTTTTATGACTTTAACAATGTTAACTTTTATGTAATTTTGTAAAATATTGGAATGATAAAAAAAGAATTATTTAACAAAAGGATTTGAAATAAATTTGTAGGTGTAGTATATTACTTTAACTAACGATATAGCACATTATTATATATAATTTAAACAACATAAAAATAATTATAAATAATTTGTGGTGGTGTAGTTACTAAAAAATTTGATGAGTTGGGTTTATGATGGTATTGATAGTAAAAAAATTGATAAGTTATGTTCGAAAAGGAATTATTTATTATTGTTGTCCTGGTTAGTTGTTGGTTGTTTTGTTTTAAATGCATTACATATCCAATTGAAAATTGGTATTATAATATTTGTGAGATGAAGGTTCCGTAGGAGACAAAAAATTAATAAAGCTATTTTTTGGTAAGATTTCGTCCGCTCTAGTTTCTATTTCATTTTTGTTTAGTTAGGATCAATAATGGGTGTTCCTTTTGGTTTCTATTTCGGATTGAAATAAGTCTTTCTACTCCTAAATATGTATTATTGTTTTGAATTTGTACTTATTTTTAAATTTTTTATTGGTTATAATATTAACTTGAATAAATATCTATAGAAATTGTGTTTGTAAGTGGACTAAGAAAGAGATAAATGAATAGTTAAGCAATTATTAAAAGAGATATGTGTAGGTCCATACAACTTATACATTCTAGAAAACTTCTTTAAATACTATGATGGTTGTAGATTTCAAAGGTTTGTTTTTCATTATCATAGATTAAAATCTATAATCTAGCAAACAATTTATAGTTGAAGGGGAGAAATTACAAGACCTAACCATGTTCAGACAGATTATTGGAGCACTACAATACTTAAAAAAAACAAGACCTAACATCAAATTCTTAGTAAATAAGCTTAGCCAATTCATGAGCTCTCCCACTATAGATGACTTGCAAGGTATCAAAAGAATAATTAGGTATCTTCAAGGTATCATTCACCATTGTTTACACATTAAACCACCTATTGACTTGGACTAAACATGGTTCTCGGGTGAAGATTGGACCACAAGTGTGAATAATAGAAAATTCGTGGTTGGTCAATGTATTTCTTGGTTAAACACTTGTCTCTTGGTCCTCAAAGAAGCCAAAGGTAGTTTTAAGATCTAATACAAAGTCAGAATATAGTTTTGGCTAAATTTTCTGTTGAAATAGCATGGAGTTGTTTGCTTCTTAATGAGTTGAAACCTTTGCTAAGAAAACCAACATGATGGTGTGATAACTTAAACGCTAAGGCTTCAGCTTCAAATCCAGTTATGCATACTCGATCAAAACATATTGAGATTTATATGCATTATATCACAAATCAGGGGTTGCAAAACAAAAATTTTGTAGCTTATGTTCCATCAGCTGAACAAGTTGCTAACTGTCTCACTAAAGCATTAACTTATACACAGTTCAACAAACATGGGGTGACTCTCTCATCCATAAGTTTGAAGGGGGAATTAGATACAAGACCCCTTGATTTATTAATATTTATGCATCCTATATTACCTATTAATATTGTCAATTATTGTAATTAATGTAATTTTCAATCAATGATTATAAATATTACTTGTTAGCTTATTTATTTGTAGGGTATTAATGCTAGCCATAACATATGATCCTATATTGCTAGCATTTGCTATATATGTACACTATTACCTTCAGATTACATCATTATCTTACATCCTATACATTTCTTTCTTTCCCCACCTATAAATAAGTGTCTCCCTTCTCTTCTATATCACACCTTGACTAAATCTAATATCTTCTCTTCTCTCCTTCTATTGTGAGTTATTTGTTCTTTAAAGTTTAGTTGCTAGTTTTGCTCACAAATAGTGTGTTTGTGTTCAACATGTATAGGACACAAACATGCATACGACACTCATGTGACATGTATTGGTGAAATGTCCAATTCAGAAGATATCTTTTTTATCTCTTACATAATTTTGACATCTTATAATAAGAACAAGTATAACGATTTTCTAAAAACCATAAACTTGTAAACTTATTGCAAAATTTTCTATTGTGATTATAGAAATTATTGATGGGGAAACAATAACAATAACCAAAAATACCAAAGTATGCAATATAAATAATTCTGCCAAACTTGCAAGAATCTATGAGGAGCAACAACGAAAGAAAATGGCAACAATATCACGAAATAAAACACCGATATTTTTAACGTGGGAAAACCCTCTCAATGTGAGAAGTAAAAACTCACTGGCATAACCCAGTAAATCAAGTTCCACTAATATCAAATGTGGGTACAATAGAGTCAAATCAAAAGCATAAATAAGTGCCTAGAATCCGCCTATAAATCAAATCAATAATGCTCTAAAATATGAAAAACAAAGAAAGTGAAACCTAAAATAATACAACAGTGTGAGATTGCTTTTTTAACCACAAACCTCCGATTGACGATCCAAACAGTCAAAATGAAGAACACAATCTTGCGAACTTGATGTCAAAATGTTAACCCAACTAATAATTAAGATGTCACTAATACCTTTGTCACTATTGTACTAGTTGCGACTTTTTAAACTTCTATACTTAAGAAGTAGTGTAGATGACCAAGATCCTTAAGTGAAAATACAATATTGAGTTGTTTGATGAAGGACTCCAAAAAATTGGTGTTGTTTCTAATGACAATTATATCACCCACGTAAATAAGCAAGGAGGTAATATGATATGTACCTCTTAGAGTGAAGAGCGAGGAATCACTTTTCGTGTTCTCAAAACCCCAACTAAGTAAGGCATTTTTAGGTTGTCAAACTAGGCTTTTGAAGCACGTTTTAATTCATAAATTGCCTTAGATAAGTTGCATACATGATTAGGTTTAGGTGAATCTATAAACCCCCTGGTTGACATATAAACACAATTATTTTAGGTAGCCATTAAGAAAAACATTGTTTATGTCCAATTGTTTGACTCCTAGTTGAGATGTATTGCAATTGTGAATATTATTCGAATTGTATTGACCTTAACAACTGGATTGGAGGTTTCTTCATAGTCTAATCTAGTTTTTTTTGGAACTCTTTCGCAACTAATCTTGCCTTTCTCCTTTCAATTATTTCATTTGTTTTGTACTTGGTCTTAAATACCCATTTAGAGTCAATTTTGTTATATAGGACTTATATGGTACTAAAAGTCAGGTTTGATTTGACATGAGGACTTTATATTCATTGTCCATAGCTTCTTTCCACTATGGTCTTGTGAATGCTTCTTTGACATTTTCTAGTTCCTTTTCATATGTGCAAATTTCAATTAAACCAACATACAATTTCTTTGGCTTGTGAATTTTAGCCTTGCTTATGGCCCAATGATGGTTGATGGTTATGTTTGGTTCAAAAATGTCTTAATAGGTTTCAACAATTGTTTGAGTGGGATCAATGTCATCAAGAGTTGGACTATTTCTTGTTGACTCATTTGTAATATGATATTCTTTGAGTTGTATCAATGTCATCAGTGTCAACAATTGTTTCAGTATGATTATTTATTGGTCCTAATTCTTCATCAAGATTATTATCATTTAAAAAAATTATGGTACACTCAGTATACATAGGCAAAGAAACCAGTGGACTTTCAGTTAGTGTTTTCAATGGACCTTTTATATTGAGAAAACCATCATGGAAAGGAAAAGCCTCCTCATTGAAGACATGTCTTGAAATAAATATTCTTCCTTGAGAATTTAAACATTTGTATCCTTTGTGAGAGTTGTTATAGCATAAGAACACGCATTTGGTTGTGTGAAATTGTAGTTTATACTGATTGTAAGTCTTGAGATAAGGATAACAAGCACACGTAAACGAGTTTAGAGATTACAGTTAAGTTACTTTAGAAGAAGTAAAAAGTAAGGGCTTTCATTTTAAGTGACTAGAGAGGGTAGTCTGTTTATGAGATATATCACTAGGCGACACTTTCACATTACAACTTTTCAAGAAACTATCTACGACTTTGTTATTTGGATAATCAAGTCTTATGCCAATTTTCCTTGACAAATACATAAACAAATGTGTCCCATTTTGTTCTTCAGAGTTTATACAAGCCATCTTCAAGTGTCCCTTTTAGGATTGCTCTCTCTGTCAACTTGTCCTTCACCAAGTAGTAATTTGCATCAAATTTAACAAGAATGTTATTATCATTGATCAATTTTGACACAATTAATAGATTTTTGGTAATTTTGGGCACATATAAGACATCATGTAAATCAAGTGGCTTTAGTTTTGATGAACCTAAGGTAAAAATCTTTATTTTTTCACCACTTCCAACTATTAAAGACTTCTTACAATGATGTTCTATCAAGTTTTGAACTTTTTAAATTTGATGTGTCACATTATTGCTTGCATCGCTATCAAAGTACCAATCATAATCTTGAATAGAGCTTTATAAGAAAGGCATTGTGTGCTCCTTGTTTAACATTGTATGTATCCATATAGTAGCAATTTACTATTGTGTACCTAACCTTGTTGCAAACTTGACAACTTGGTTTAAATGTTCTTCCTCTTCCTCTTCCTCTTCCTCTTCCTCTTCTCCAACCTCTAAAATTAGAGTATCTCCAAGTGTTGTTTGAGTTGGACTTGTCAACTTTGTAATTAGTTTTATGAGAAAAATATATTGATGCATTAAGGTTTACGCTAGTAAGGTTATTCAGTTGGTCAAGGTTAACAATTGGGTCTGCAAATTAATCCAACTATGAGTAGTTTGATCAAATAAATTGACCACTATAGGAATGTAATAGAAATGGTTTAAATAATCAATTATAAATTGGAAAAAAAAGGAAACAAGTAATGTTTATAATCATTGATTGACAATTACATTAATTACAATAATTGACAATATTAAAAGGTAACATTGAATGCACAAATATATGAACAAATCAAGGGATCTTGTTTCTATTTGGGAATAGGGCGAGAAACCCCATGACTCATGGAAGAAGCCCATGCCTTGCGAATGAAGCTCCTTTATCTATGGAGAAATCTCTTTGTCTAGCAAAAAGGAATGAACGATCCAACAACGATTGTGGAAAAAATTCATAACATTGGTTGAGAGGATATCGTAGTCACGAAGTAGCTTCCTTATAACAACTTCTGTGGAACTCTACTAAGAGAGTAATACCATGCGTGGAGAAATCACCAGAAAAAAGAGGATCCTTGCAAAATCGTTGTAGAGTGAATCACAAGAAAAAGAAGGGTAATGGCTACAATGCAGATTTCAATTCTAAAGAGGGAACAAAACAAGTCATTTTTTTCAATACTCTATTTTTAGAACACTTTTAAGTTACATAACTCCGATTTCGAAAATAAACAATACCTTATATATAATAATGGGTTAATTATGTTTTTGTATGTCTTAACTTTTAGTGAAAATTGGAATTAGTCTCTCTTCGAAACTTTGGCTTAATTTAGTCCTTCATTTTTAGAAATGTGTGAATTTAATCCTTTTAACCAATTTTGTTTAAGTTTATTTGATGTTTCAAATGTGTTTCATGATAACATTTGAGTTTTTACACCGTTTCACACATGTATGTTATAATGTTAGCTAAAATGTTATCATGAAACACATTTAAAATATCAAATAAACTTAACAAAATGTAGTTAAACGAACTAAATTCACACATTTCTAATATATTTGAAATGTCAAATAAACTTAACAAAATGTGGTTAAAGGGACTAAATTCATGCATTTCTAAAGTTGAAAGACTAAATTAGTTCAAAATTTCAAAAATGAATTACTTCCGATTTTCACTTAAATTTAAGGAAAAAAACTATATTTAACCCTATAATAATTTCACCTAATTATGTTATTTCAAACATTATAATACTTAAAATAAAACCTAATTTTTTGTTCATTGAAATTAGCATAAATGAATGTGGGGACGAGTTAACATGGCTATGTTAGTGTTCGAGTGGAATGGTCCACGCCATGGCATGCAAATGCAAGTGGTAATGAGGCACAATAATGCATAGCTAGGTAGGGTTATTGGGTGATGAATGGGGAAACACTTGAGAACCACTTTACACTTTTGTCAGTTCAATGGTTCCTATGTAGCCCTTGTTCCGTGTTTGTAAACTAGGTTTGTTGGATCTCTACATTTCCATTGAACTTTACCCCATCATAGGAAGCTTCTTAATTCCATTTCGTTTTATACTTTATTTAGAATCAAAGTGAAATAGAACACCCACAAGAAAGAAATAAAAGAAGAAGATAAATAGAGGTGCAAAAATCAGAGTAAAAACGTAATTTGATAGATGGATAAAAGTATGAAAAAGGAAGTGGGAAAAGTTTCTTCATTTTGATAGATAGATCGAATATGAAAAAATATTTTTATATTAATTCAAAAATTTAAATTTAAAAATGTAGACCTCCTACCCTATTATATATTTACTATTTAAAAGTTAAGAATATAGGTAAATTGTATTTTAAAACATGACTTCTGCATAATAAAAATAAATAAATAAATAAAAACAGACCCATGTTTTTAAAAGCACAACTTGCCATATTTTGCAATTTTTTTAAATTTAATATTTTTTTTTTATAATTTCTAAAAGACGATCTTATATGGACAAAAAAGCGTATCTTTTTTTCCTTATAAAGGTGACATTGATGTAAAAAAATCAATTTTACTAAATATTAATATTTATTCAAAGTATAATCATTATTTGAATCATCAAGTTTTTGTTCTATTTACATTCCTCGAATTTAAGATTTTAAATATTCAACATGCAATTCTGAAACCTACATGTTAGGAATATTTCATAGATTAACAGTATATATTTCTATACTAATAAAATTATTTGTTAAAATAGTTTAATATAAACTCGAAGTGTGAATATTAATTAGTAATCTAATATTTGTTAAAAAAATTTATGATAGAATGGAGTGGATAAAGGGATATCATATAATTAGTCAAAATAGGGAGACCAATTAATGTGTGTTTGATAATAGTTACTAATTTAAAGTTCAATCGATAATAAATATTATTAGAATTATCAATTTAGAGATTAATTAATTAAAAAATTTTAAAATTATTTTAGTTGTCAATAATTTTTAATTTATAAATTAATATCTAAATTAGTTTTTGTAATATCCCATTTAAATAATAACGTAATTAAATTAAACATCTCACAGTATAATATAAAGAGCAAAGTTGCAGAGTATTAATGTCACTCCTTACGGTTAACCAAAAATACTTAGAGGGAATTAGTAAGGCACACCACGATGCCATTAACAAGGCAGAGAAATAGTTCGATAGTAATCAAAATAAATGCTTAAAGAGCAAAATAATACATGGACTACAACCCTAAAAGGAAACTCGGAAAGGTGGGAGCCGACCCAAGACAAACTATGCAGCGAAATTTCCATCACCCTGATGACCACGAGGATTTTTCGCATATGCTCATATCAATAAATTGATGATCATCGCAAAAGGAAAAAACCACACATAGAACATACAAACAAACAAAAGGGTAAGGTAGAGTAGAAAAACGTGTTATCATACAATTGCATACAATTTTATAGCCAAAGATACATACATCAACCCAACATGTGATGACCAACAAACAAGACACTAAGACTCAAGACACGATTATCCGGATACATATAATCAGTCGGATTCACTGGATGCTTGCACTTGTGGTGGCCTTTACTGCTCTGTAGAGCCAATTGCCAATGGGTTTCACCCTACCACTCACAAGGTTAGCCTTCAAACATCTAACGTCATTATCCTGCCAAAGACTAGGGCCTCCTGCTACTCTCACCACTTCAGTCAGTATGCTCTACATGAGATTAATTGACTTTTTATAGTGTCAGGATGCAATCTTTACTTGAATCCTTACTAAATTATATAATGAGGCACCACCACGAACCTTTGTGGAATTACGTCTTAACCATGACGTGCCACCATGAACTCCCACTAACAGGGATCATGGAATTACGTCCTGACCATGAGGCACCACCACGAAACCATCGTGAAATTACGTCCTAACCAATGAGACACCACCATGAGATCTCACCTAAAGATTCATGAAATTACGTCCTAAGCCCCCCAAAATCATGTCCCACCATCCACGCATAAAGTTATCATGCATACTAATTCCATGCCAACATTTATAACCAACCATCCAATTCATGTTTCATACAAAGGTCATACCAAACTCATCAACTCCAACCCATACTATCAGATATTACATGCATATTCACATACTTTATACTTTAAATAGAGCAAACCAGCCAATCATACAATCAACAACAATTATGTGAGAAAACAACACGATCTGTGTCAGGTCTCACTCAAGCTAGGAGCCCTCACTCAGGCAAGATGAGTGGTCTCGCCAAAGCTGTAGGCTCTCGCTTAGGCGAGACTGTGAATAGAGGCCCTGGGAGGTTTTGCGAACGCTCACTTAGGCGAGGCCATCTCGCTTGAGCGAGATGGTTCGTCACTCAAAAATTCAATTTCTCTGCCTGAGCGAGTGCTCGAGCAAAAACCCCTGGGCGAGCTCCTACTACTCTCGCCTAGGCGAGACAGAATCCCTTGGGCAAAAATAGCAGTTCTCTCTCATTGTTCCACGCCTGCAAAGCCAGAGATTCATCCAAAACAGCAAGCAATGTATATCCATTCCATCATGAACACCACACAAACACCAAGAATGCAAAACAAAACCAAAAATAGGCAAAATAAATCTAAAACACGAAACCCTAGCTTCCCTTACCTGGAAAATGCTAGCCAAAGACTTGGACACCCAAACAGTTGAGCACAGTAGCTTTAGGAGCAGGTTCGAAAGCTGGAAAAATAGCGGAACAGGTTTAAAACGAGTTCACCAAGACAAACCTTAGTTGGAACCATGAAGAATAATCTGAAGGGACAGAGTATGAGTTGAAAACGACTTACGTGAGCAGAAAAATGGGTTGAGCTAACTTGAAGACGAATGGAATTCAAAACCCTAGCATAGTACTATTGAGGGAACAAGAAAGTGAGCAAGGGATTTTTTTTTTCTTTCTAAAAGTGGTAGAAAGTGAGAGTGTTAGGCTGATTTAGGGGCTTTGGACACTCTATGGGTCAGCCTTAAGCCCAATTGATTATGATAGACCTTTAAAATTAGGGCAGAAAATAAAGTGGATCTTATATTTTTGTTATTGTAATTAATTACTTTTTTTTTATTAAAATTAATTACTATTCAATAATTTTTATAATAATATTATACTAAAAAAACTAGAAGGAAAACACATATGTTAATTAAAGAAGTTTTAGAAAATGATAATTTAACAAATTTTTGGTAAAAAAAAAACTATTTTATTACTTATTCTGGTTAAAAAAATTAATCTATTTTAATTTTATTTATGAGGACTTTTAAAAAATTTGTTGAAAAAAATTGATCAAAAATTAATTTTCCTAAAGTTTTAGGATGAGAGTCGGTGAAAATAAATATGAAGAATATTTGGTAGCAGAAGACGGAAGAATTTGTATTGAGAAATGATGTTTGGATATTTTGTACATAAATTTTGTTTGCACTCTCTTATCTTCCACTACACTGCGTCAAGTTGATGTGTACGTCGATTGTGTAAGTAAAAATTGTTAGCAGACACGGCCCAGCAAGCGGTTCTTCTGGTCAGTGTCAAAACTGCTACACATCAGTAGTGACACAATCCCAGCACGAGATTTGGCACATTACAACATTACTACTAATAACAACAACAAAAACTACAACATTAACGAGGAAAATGAAAAACATTAGAGAGAGGTTTTAATGTAAATATTAGGTTGCAATATATATTGTTTGTTTGACTTTGTATTTGTATATGTATGTCTGTAAATTAAAAAAGAAAAGGGATTGCTTGGGAGTGAACATAATTTACTAAAAATGTGTGGTTAGGCTTTTTCTGAAAATGGAGATTTCTTGAAGGAACAGAAAGATATCGAAAGCAGAGGATGAAGACCTTTTCCAAAAATTGAAGGAGTGTTGAATGGGAGAGATTGACACGAACAAGACAGCGTGACAGAAGAGGGGGGGAAGTGGGGGCTTTTCTGACTCAGATTTGCTTCCCTTAACAAAACCAAACAAAAGCCAATTGGGTGAGAGAAAGAGAATATTATGACTCATAGAAAGAAGAAAGGAATAGTGAATAAGGTGAATGAATGAATGAATGAATACGAAGGAACTAATATAGCATAGCTTCGTGTATGGCATGATGAGTACAGCTAGTAGCTTTAGCACCACCAAAAGCTTTTCCTTTTGGTAGTTCACGCCTCCCTCTGCTGTCTAAACTGTAAAGAAACCTATCACTTCGATGGGATTGGACGTATGCATGTATCATCTGACACCACACTTTGTATCATTCTGATTTTATTCATACTCATCATCATCATCAACAAATACAACCTTCTCATGCATTAATCATCATTTTTTTTTTCTTACTTAGTGAAAATCAATATAATATATAATGATTCTTTTTTTATGTAAGATTTGATGCACCTTTTCCATGCTAGACTTGTCATCTACATACATATCAACTGTACTTCTCATTGATGGCCTTGTTTTGTCCCTTTGTGGGAATAACCTGCGTTTGAACAAGGGCAACGAGAAAAAGAAAAAAAGGAAATGCCGCTACTCTGAGAGATTCACGACACACAAAAAATGGTTTGGATTTGGATGAATATTGAATCAATACTCATGAACACTATTTTATATGCCCCCATGTGTTTGTCCTCGCAGGGTGTTGCGCTTTCATCAATTGCATCTGTCTCACTTTTCTGCCACTGTGTCCTTCCAACCTCGGCCTTGACAAAACAACACTGAAATGATAGATGCATTCATCAGAATCACTTGCCTTTTCTTTCTCTTTCTTTCTCATCCTCCAAAAGATGCCAACAACACACACAGATATACATCAACCACTTAATTAATTATGCTCTCAACAAATCAACAATTCAACAAACCCAAACATGTTTTCATCTTATTATATATACACTTGTCCCACTTACCACCGATGCCTCAACACAACACCCAATAATTTCTTTCTTCACATCATAACCACCACCAACTTCTAAATCCCACGTCTTTTGTTCCATTTCTGGTTGTGTTGCATCACACTTCTTCACTTCCAAAACCGTCTTCCCTTCTCTCCATTCTCCAACACCCCACTGAAAATGAGGAACAGAAACAACCATCCCAGGTGATTGCTATAGCTAGGAGGAGTCAGCAAACAACATGACAACAACAACATCAACAACAATTATCCTTCCAAAAGCCACCTTTTTCGTTTTCCCTTGTCCAACCTACACTGCTTTCCCCTCTTAGGTTCTTCCCTAAAAACGTTTCCACACCCATTTCCCCCACTATCTTTCCAAGCAAAATTTACGCAGCAAAACAAGAAACCATGCATAACCTTTCCTTTAACATTAAAGGCAAGCCTAGCTAGTATAAACTGCACTCCTCAACTTTTTTACTTTGTGTTTAAACCAAGCAAACACAGATAATCTTATACATATCCATCTCGAGCCAACCGAATATATTTATATATATGGAAGGTTTTCACCCTTCAATGACGTCTCCTTTTTCGTACACATTCCCCATCAGTGGTGCTGGAAGTAGTACTACTACTAGCAATCTTACCACTGCCACTTACAGCACTTCTACTATATGGATGAACAGCAGAATATGGAGCAAGCTCCCTCAGAGGCTTCTCGACCGTGTAATAGCCTTCCTTCCTCCACCAGCTTTCTTTCGTGCACGTTGTGTTTGCAAGAGATGGTATGCACTTCTCTTCTCCAACACCTTCCTTGAATTATACCTCCAAGTCTCTCCACACCGCCACTGGTTCATATTCTTCAAGCACCACAAAACCCGCAAGAGCTACATCTACAAGAACAACAACAACAACAACGGTAGTGGCTGTGGACATGGTGCAGCCTCTTCCTGTGAAGAAGGGTACCTCTTTGATCCCTCTGACATGGCATGGTACCGTATTTCCTTTGCTTTGGTCCCTTCTGGCTTCTCTCCGGCCTCTTCTTCTGCTGGTTTACTTTGTTGGGTTTCTGACGAGGCTGGTCCCAAGACCATGCTTCTGTGCAACCCTTTGGTCGGTTCTCTCACTCAGTTACCTCCCACGTTGAGACCTAGACTCTTCCCTTCCATTGGCTTAACCATCAGCCCCACCTGCATAGATGTCACTGTTGCCGGGGATGACATGATATCTCCTTATGCAGTGAAGAACTTGACATCTGAAAGCTTTCACATCGATGGAGGAGGGTTTTACTCCTTGTGGGGCACCACCTCTTCTCTGCCTAGGCTTTGCAGCCTTGAATCCGGTCGAATGGTTTACGCTGAAGGGAAGTTTTACTGCATGAATTGCAGCCCTTTCAGCGTTTTGGCTTATGATATCACATCAAACAATTGGTTCAAAATACAAGCCCCAATGAGGAGGTTCCTCAGGTCTCCAAATCTCGTTGAGTGCAAGGGGAAGCTGCTTCTTGTTGCGGCTGTTGAGAAGAGCAAGCTGAACGTGCCAAAGAGTTTGAGGGTGTGGAGTTTGCAGGCTTGTGGGACAATGTGGGTGGAGTCAGAAAGAATGCCACAGCAGCTTTATATTCAGTTTGCTGAATTAGAAGTTGGAAACGGATTTGAATGTGTAGGGCATGGGGAGTTTATTGTGATCATGATTCGTGGCACAGACAAAGCGTTGCTGTTTGATATATGCAGAAAGAGGTGGCAGTGGATTCCACCTTGTCCTTACATTGCACATGATGGCTTTGAATTGCATGGTTTTGCGTATGAACCTAGACTCGCCACTCCTGTCACTGGCCTCCTTGATCAATTGGCTCTTCCCTTCCAGACTTTTACTGCTTAAATCAGAAAATCATTTTCAAGTTTGTCATATATATGCAATGATTTAATCATGCTATGATTATCAAGGAATGCATGTAGGACAATGAAAAACTATTTCAGTATTAGTGATTTGGTTTGTAAAATCAGTTTTAACGTGTCCCTACACTGGTTAATTACTTAGCTGTTACAATACTTCGGAGGTGTGGTTTGGAATCTAATCAACTAGGTTGCGAATGCAATTTTATGTGGCCTCTTTTTCATGTTATCTGCTTCCACATGCAGCAGCTATAATGTCTATTACATGTTATTTTCCTAATCCCTCCAATGAACTCATTGAATAAGGTCTCATGGAGAAAGTTTAATCAGTGATTTATTCTCATATATATGCTGATATGAACGCTTAGATTTTTCCTGTTTCCATTCATTTCTTCCTGTCTTCTATTCAGCTAAATCAATCTCGTGACCTCTGAACTTCTAAATTGGAACTAGTTTTTTGCATTCAAGAGATAAAATTGTTGCTTTTTTAACAAATTATTTCACGTTTCTTCACTGATATTGATGCAATATTTACAAGACGAATGTTATATAGTATGTATACTTTTTGTATTTTATTATTTGAAAGCTTTGGAGTAAGTAAAACAAGTTTTAAATAATTGTTCTAAAAGACAAGTCAGTTACTATATATAAATAAGGATTTCACAACATTATTTCCCTTTTATAATCTATTTTATTAATTTATATTTTATCATTATTTAAATTACTCATTTTTTTTAAATTGAATTGTAAGAATTATACAAGTTTATTACGAATTTTAAGAATTTACCTAAAAAACTTGATAATAAATTAACATAATTTTGCTATTAGTATCATAAACGCATATAAATTTAATAATTAATTTGAGTATTTGAAAATTTTGAAAGGGAGTAACAACTCTTATATAGCCATGAGTAACCTTTGACAAATTCAAAAGTTTTACAATGTAATTAGCAAGTAACAAAAGTTTACATCATTTTATTTTCTAAGCTTTAGCTTCATCGCATGGAAAGAGTGCTTCCAAATTTTGACACAGGAAATACTACAAGTATTATTAAATTAAGTCATTTTTATCTAATTTTTTAGTGTATACTAAATTATGAATGCGTATGTTTTTCTTTTAAATTACACAACTTACACTTCATATATAAAAGAAGTAACTTAAAAAGATAGGATGAGAGAAAATTGTGGAATCAAGGAACTCAATGTTTTATAAAATCTTTGAATAATCATCTAGATATTATAGTTTAGAGGATTTTTGTTCTCTAATAGTTAGACTTAGGAAGAAAGATGAATTAGTAATACAACTGTTTAAGAAATGGTCAACATAGATATGAGTTGGGAGAACCAATATCGGACTCAATCGTGGCTGAGCATAAGGAAACATCGATTCTAATAGCAATTAATTTGTTTCAGTCCTAAAGACATCACTAGAATTTTGAATTTTGAGATATTTAGTGTGTTTGTAACACTTCACTCATTCACTACAACAAAAAACATTATGCAACAACACAAAATTGTGAGTTAAATCACAAAAATTGTGGATTAAAATTTAGACAACATTTTTTCAGATATAGTTTAGGTGAGCGCAGCCGTAGGTAATAGGACACAGTTATCAGTACAACAACAATTTTAAAATCGTTGCTTAAAATTTTCATAAAAGACAACGGTTTTGACATACGTATTTTTTAAAATTTCACATTTTCAACACTGTGAACTCTTTGAAATAAGTTTTGTATTTTGAACAAAAAAAGGAGGGATAAAATATTTCTAATATAAAAACTTTAATTTTTAGTGTATTTTAGACCACATTTTTATGAATTAGCTCACACTTTTTACGAAGATAATTTTTATACCTATGATCCGGTTTAGTGTTGTGTAAAGTCATTTTTATTGTATCGATTATCTTTGATTGTGCTTGGTCATATTAAACTTGATACGGATAGATTTATAGCTCGTGAATTCTAATGATATTTAGTATGCTAGTAAGGTGAGTTCTCTTAGGAAAGTTTTGTAAATAAAGTTTGTATATGGAATGAAATACTCCAAAAATCTCATTTTATATATTCTTTCATGTAATAAAAAAATATGTTGAAAACCAGATAAGAGAAAAAAGAGAGAAGAACAAAGTGGGTGTGCGGATTACTGATACACAGTACATATAAGACATCGAATTATGTGCAGAAAACTGTTGGAGATGTATTTTGGTTTGACCGTCTTCATAATCGTTGAATTGCAAACTATAAAACTTGAGAAATCTCAAAACTATTACATGTGTTTAATGGCCATATGTATTCACCAAGAATAATGCTACGAAAAACATCTTCAGGAACAGGATTTGAGCCCTTGTAATTAGTAGCAGCTGATAATTCTGAAATTGATAAATTTGATGCGTTTGAATTTACCTTAATAGGTACAGTATCATTGGTCTGAGATCTCTGCACAACACCCCAAATCTCTAATGAACTATGATGGCTTGGTATAAACGATAACTTTGTTTTAGATGAAGGTGTGATCTACTGTTCACGATTGCGTGTTGGTATTGTGGCTAATTTGGGAAGGTCAAATGGATATAGCAGTAGGAAACTTACATTTATGCTTATATGATTCCCACCTACGTCTCTAATTCAAATTGCTGGTTTTTTTTTTTTTTAAGAGATTTCACTTACACACAACACTTTTACTTTAACTATACTACACCATTAAATAAATTTGAATTTGATTTCAAACTCCAACCACAAACCACGTAATCCCATGAACCAAAAACTTCATTGCGTAAAAGGAACACAACCCTTGTTTCAATTCTGCACTTGTACTCTTTTAGCATACTAATTAGAGCCATGATATATTAAAATTTAGCTATTATATTATAATCATCAATAAAAAAAACACTTTAGCATTCCATAATCTAAGTTACAAATATTGCTCTATAGATAATCAAATAATAAGAAAAAGGTTAACTCTCCTTACTTGAGTTTATAATTCAACTCTTTTAATGAGTGTCTTTAACATTTTTATAAGAAATCACACTCATTATTTTCTTTATTCTTATTTGTCTTCAATTTTTCAATACACGTACACATCCTAGTCAACTTCCAATTCGCTTTTAATCTTTCCCAACATCCAAAATTTCTTTTAGTGTTAATAATAACTAATAAGTGCTCTAAATAAGGATTGAATCAAAGTCTTCTCCACTAACATGTTCTAACAAAATGAGTTACCACATCTTTTAACCATAACATAATCATAATAACCTAAATACACACCTAACACGTCATTTATTTATTCTATCAAATCAAAATATTTTTTCCGGGTCTCACAACTAGCACTAATTAGCTATTGGTCCAAGACAACCTCTAACCATTCCATCATCAAATGAGTGGCTGTATTCAAATTAATCGCTTTTGGAAAGTTAGCATGAGTTAATTAAACACCTAAAATATAATTAAAACACAATTAGCAACATAAATTATAACTAGTGATAAATTGTTCAAAATTTCCTTGAATAATTACAAAAAGTTTTGCTTGAGTATTACGTTCGAGTGTATTTTTTTTATAGACATGCTTGATGATATGTAATTATATTCTCCCTTTTAAGTTTCGTCAACTTCTCTCCAAACTAGTTTATAAAATGTGCCTCCAAAAGTAAAAATAAATAATAATAAAATTGAAATTTATGCTAAACAATTTATGTAAAACTTAATCAAAATAAATATAATTAAAGTCCAATAATAATATGCCAATAATTATGTATATATTAGTCGGCACACAATACCCTATCTAAGAAACACTACATGCATTTCAATATTTTATGACAATTATAATAAAGTTTCAACCCACATGAAAGCGTTTGTAGTCCAACGGTTAGGATAATTGCCTTCCAAGCAATAGACCCGGGTTCGACTCCCGGCAAACGCAATTTCCATTTTATGCACTAAATTACATTTTCAGTTTTATTTATACCAATTCAAATTACCAATTGCTATTTAGCTTCAGTTTAATATCTTTTGAAGTATTGTATTCGTAATAATTATTCAATTTTTATTTTATTTTTTGAGTTAATGTAGTCTAATATTTATTATTTAAGAGTTAATATGTTATTTTTTATTAGATCATCGTTAACATAGTCAAAAGATGATGACTTGGTAAAACAATATGAATTTTTTCTCTAGAACAAATAAGATTATGGAATTGAAACATTTAAGATTTACATTTTTTTTATCTAAAATTAATTTTGTATTTATGGGTTATTTTATGATAGCTGTAGTGGTCATATGATGACGATGTGATCAAAGACTTTTTCACCTTCGCAAAGATCTATAACAATGAACATCATTATCATCCTCATAGGTGTTCTTCAAGGTGAAGATATTGGGATGTTACAACAAGTGACACATGATTACGATCTCTTTAATATCCTAGAAAAATTTATTTTAGTAAAATAAAGAAAATGACTCGTTAAGCTTAAATTATAATTTTTAGAATGAATAAAATGACCAAATAAATTATATAACTCATTTGGATATAGTAATCGGATATGACATATGCAAGGTATTATGTTCAACTCTCCAGCAATATTTTTGTGTCCTAAAATTAAATTTGGAAGATTTCTTTGGAATGAAGAAGGACAGTAAACATGAAGTACGGTTTGAAGTAGTGATTAGGGTTTTTTGAGATGGTGTCGTGGGGTCAATAGGAAAAAAATGGAAAAGAGAAAAAAATATTGTTTTTTTAGAATAAGGGGAGCTTACACGCAAAAAAAAAGAAAAAAAAAATAAATCTACAATGCAATATATGTCGTCACAGCTATGGAACTGTTCATAGTTGAAAATGCGAGCTAAAAAGTTTGGTCTGTCCGTATAAGTTCTAGTTCACATGCCAGTCCGCTTTTTTTAAAAGAAAAATCTTATGATAAAACTTTTCATGTTCAACAAATTGGAAAACTTTAACCAGTTTACAAAATTAAGCAAAGACTTTAGGAAGTTAAATGATAAATTGATAGTTCAACTAATTGAGAAATTTTAACAAGTTCACAAAATTAAGTAAAGACTTTGGAAAGTTGAATGATAAATTGATAATTTAACATTTTCATCATATTCATATTCGTACTTTAACATACACGATGTATTTTTCAAATTTTAGCACATTCAAAAATATATAATACTTGTCTTTTCCACTCATACAAGAATTTGGACATTCATGTAGAAGTACAAAAGGAAAGTAACCAATATACACAAGTCCAATTTTTTTATGTGAGTCGCCAGCCAATTGGTGCAAACTGCGGGTTATGCGGGTCGGGCTTTTACGGGCCTACTGGCTTAATATCTCAACACGCCTGCAAGCCAATCCGCCAGGTCAAGCTTACATTGTCACCCTTATTCCATTATGTTAAGTCAAAAAAATATACTTAGGAAAACAATGTTTATCAAAATTTTAAATTATTCCAAACACCACCATTAAAGTTGCAAAAGTCATAGTTATGTCATTATTTCCACTTTTAATAAAAGTTGTTGGTGGTGTTTTTCACTAACTTTTATAAAACGTAACCAACTTCCTTTGCCTTCAAAAACCATTCCATTGTGTTAAGTGGAAAAAAAATACTTTAGAAAACAATGTTTTTTCAAATTTTTAAATTGTTCCAAACACATCTATTAAGGCTGCAAAAGTCATAGTCATATCATTATTTTCACTCTTAATAAAGGTTGTTAGTGGTGTTTTTCACTAACTTTTATAAAAGTTAACTAACTTCCTTTGAATTTCAAAAGTCATTCCATTGTGTTAAGTGAAAAAAAAAACTTTAGAAAACAATGTTTATCAATTTTTAAATTGTTCCAAACACCATGATTAAGGCTGTAAAGTCATAGTCATATAATTATTTTTACTCTTAACAAAGATTGTTGGTGGTGTTTTTCACTAACTTTTATAATACCTAACTAACTTCCTTTGTCCTCAAAAGTCATTACATTGTGTTAAGTGGAAAAAATACTTTAGAAAACAATGTTTTGTCAAATTTTTAAACTATTTCAAACACCATGATTAAGGCTGCAAAAGTTGTAGTCATATCATCCCATGGTCCCAAAAAATGACTGCTATGTTTCGTCACATATGATTGATTGTTACTCCATTTATAGAAGTACAAAATGCAAACCTTCCATCTTCAAAATAAACAACAACATTAAACAAATTAAAAGCATTCATTTCCTCACCAAACACAATTTCAACTTGTTAAGCTAACAAACTCCATTGTGCCTAAACATACCACCACCATCCTTATTTACTACTTTTGAACAAGGTAATATAATATAATAATCAGTTATGCACTATTATCCATGACCACCCTTCTAACTCTTCTTTGGAAATTGTTCCACACAGTTAAATTTTGATTAGACTTTACAATCACCTTTATCTCATTTTACTTCTTGACTTTATTGGGTAAACATGCCAAACATTGTCAGCTTTAATTAGATTTCAATCTTATGTGTATTGGGAGATAGGCTAACTCACTCTTTGAAACAACAATTTAACATGCATTGTGCTATAGAGACAAGACTTCTCAACTTTATTTGATAAGTATGCCAAACAGATGTTAGCTTCTAGTATATTTCAATTTGACGTGTATTGGGAGATATGCTGACTAAGACTTTGACTTAATAATTTCACACGTACTTTGCCACAAAGACAAAACTTCTCAGCTTTATTTGGTAAGCATGCCAAACAATGTCAACTTTCATCAGACTTCAATGTGACGTGCATTGGAAGATGGGTGACTTAGTCTTGGAATCAATAATTTCACATGCACTGGCATAAAGACAAGACTTCTCAACTTTATTGGGTAAATGTGTCAAACAAATGTCAACTTTCATCAAACTTCAATTTGACGTATGTCAAGAGATCGACTGACTTAGTCTTTGAATCAATAATTTTACATGCAATCTACAATTGAGATAAGACTTCTCAACTTTATTGGATAAGTGTGTCAACAAATGTTGACTTTTAGTACACTTCGATTTGACGTGTACTGGGGATGGATTCACCAACTCTTTGAATTAATAATTTCAAATGCTCTCTGCTATAAAAACAAGACTTCTCAACTTTATGAAGTAAGCGTGTAAAACATGTTCAAAATATAATTAAAACACAATTAGTGATAACTTTAGTGTAACCAATGGACCTTGAAAGCATGTTTATTATAGTGCTTATGTTGTTCAAAATTCCCTTGGACAATAACAAAAAGTTTTGCTTGAGTATTGTTCTTGAGGTGTGTGATTATGTTCTCCGTTTTAAGCATTGTGAACTCCTCTCCAAACTAGTATCCAAAATGTCCCTTCAAAACTAAAAAACACAAATCAAGTAAAAAGAAATAATAATAAATTTGAAATTTAAACTAAAAACAATTTATGTAAAATGTAATCAAAATAAACAAAATTAAAAGCTCAATAATAATATCAAACAACTACATAAAAGACATTCTTAAAACGTTATGTATAGATAATAATTATAACACTGCTAAGTATATATTAGTTGGCAAACAATACCTTATTTAATAGAGCTATCAAAATGGATAACCCGGCCCGACCCGGCTCGACCCACTATAGGTTGATGATTTAGTGACCTAACCCAACCCGGTTCACCTTTTAGCGAGCCAAAAAAATTTGAACCCGGCCCGACCCATCACGGGTTGACGGGTTAAACGGGTTGGCTCACGGGTTCACTTAATTAAAAAAAAATACAATTTTTTCTATTTTTTTCAGTCAAAACTAAATTATAATTCTAATTAAAAATCTAAATAAACTTTAATAGAATCCAAATACAAACCAAAATAAAAAAAATACAAATCATTTATGTATTGGATAAAAAAATAACCTAACATGACCCAAATGTAAAGCTCAACATAATAAAAAAAACAAAAAACACTTAGGTGACCATTTTATCTGTGGGTTGGTGAGCCAATCCGGCTCACTACGGGTTCAACCCGAATGAGCCAGGTTCTAGATGAGTCAGGTCAAAAATCAACTCCTATTAAAATTTGTAAAAAAAATTTAATCTAACCCGACCCAAACCCATGGTGAGCCGGATTGACTCGCGGATAGCTCTACTATTTAAGTTATATAAATTCAATTTCATTCTAAGAAATACAACGTGATTTCAATATTTTATGGCAAAAGTTCCATTCATAGAAAAACAAAAAGATTAAAGCCAGAGTCTGCAAAAATGTTCAAAGAAGGTTTACATATCTGAAATTAAAAAATAAAATAAAAACCATATACGTTAATCTTTATAAAATAAAGGAAAAAGTTACTTTTATATCACCATTTCTAAATAACTACAATTTGACACCAATTTCTTTTAATAAAATATTATTATTTAAATAAAATATTAATTTATATTATTGTCAAATAATAGTATTATAGTCAAACTACCACCATCTTAAAATAAATGTACTAACCAAATGAAGAAAACAGAATATAAAAAAGAATTCAGTAGAATTTAATACAATGTACCAAAACAAATGCTATTGATAGAATTGAAGCTCTCTTATCTACAATTTGCCGATGTGTTACGCTGTGTGGGCATTTCAATCCATAAAGTCCCAAAAACATCGACAGTGAGACCAACACAACAACCTCTTCCAGTTGCAGACTAGGCTTCTTTATGATTACGATGGGAACTACATGTTTCCCAACTACTAATGTTCTTTTCGAACCTCAAAAGCTATCTGGGAATTTCTCTATCCTCTGTGATAACGTTCGGGGTCTCAGTTTCCTCACTCCCAAACCCCATCTTCGATCTTCTTATTCAAACTTAGGAAATAGAGTAAAGTTTACATCTTTTTCGATGTACAAGACAACCCATTTGAAGGTCTCACAAGATGCACTCTCTCCCACGGAAGAATCACTCTCTTCCTCTCCTCGGGTAATTGGAGAACATGACTTACTCGTTGTGGGTCCTGGGGTTCTCGGTCGTTTGGTTGCTCAGAAATGGCATCAGGTATTCTTTCATTTTCTTGGGCCAATTCACTATCTTACATTATACGTTATGGTTTCTTGACATTGTATTCAGGATTTTCTTGTAGCAGAATTATACATTGTGATGTATGATAAAATTGATGATTTTTTTAATAATTACTTTACTAGTCATAGTTAAGGTGATTTGTATTTGGTTGACAATGTAAAAGTTTTTACGTTGCTACTCTTATTATTAGTCGATATTCAGTAGCTTGTTATTATATGTTTGTGTCTATTTATGTGTTTGCAAGCAGGAAATTCCAGATTGTCAAGTTTATGGTCAGACAGTTACTACTCATCATCACAATGAGTTGATACAAATGGGTATTTATCCGTCTTTGAAATGGACGGAAGCTACTCACAAATTTCCAAATGTCATTTATTGTGCACCACCTTCCCGCACACCAGACTATGCTGGTAATGTTAGGTGAGAAATCTTCAGGGTATGGCAATATGCTAATGAGTTTGTACAAGACTTGATTATACCTGAAGTGTTGGTCAGTTAGTTTGGTTATTTCCAGGCCTTTAGTTGGTCAACTTGTGCTAATGCTCACCTTTGTTCTGGATAATGGATTTAGTTCTTGAGGAGTGTTTTTTATGCCTTGAAATTAGTCTTTTAAACTCCTACAAGTTGTTTTTGTGCTGATATATGATGTATGGTTTTGATGCTTTCTTATTGGTTGAATATCAGGGATGAGGTTTAAGCACACCAATCTGTATTTCAATGCAAATCTGGTTGATATTCCATTGTACTTCATTTATATCATGGTGACATCTTTTCCTCAACATACATTTCGTGTAATAAAAGCTTTTTCACTGAGAATGCTCTCAAATTCTGCTTTGAAACTTGATAATCATGGCATTGCACTCCTGGAAAATCTATATTTTTGATGTACTTTTTTTTTGTTTGTGTGATCTACCTCTTTTTGTTAATTTATCTTTCAGCTCAAATTCTTATAAGAAGATTCAAACTTTTAGTTAGAAATAGTGTTGAGATAGTGAAAGTTATGTGCAAGATATTTTTTAAATACTAATAGGAAGGGGAAAAAATTATTATCTTAATGATGATAGAGTGAGGAGAGATTGGTTGCCATGTAAATTGTTGTGGGCTGTGAATGCTTTTATTGGGGACTTGTTCTTGTATGAAAAGGGATATGAGATTGAGACCAAGTAAATAATGTCATATGGAGGTGGCAGTTGCAAGGTTGATAAGCATGTTGAGTCAGATCATGTCAAAAATTTGTGCATGATTTGTTTGTGGTAGTTATAAGAATTTGCAAAGGTATGAGAATGGAGATTTGAGGTACCCTCTAACACTGACTAATAAGCTCTTCAAATATAGAATATGAAATTATTATTTAGAGGACTAATAGTACTTCTCTGTAATTGTTTTAGTGGTTTGCTTTGATATCCATCAACAAATAAGTTTTAATGTTTAAAGTTTGTACCCAAGGAGCAAGATTTACAAAGGGTGGGTGGTTTGGACTTTGGGGTGAAAGGGAAGGAAGGGTTAAATTTTCATTTCTCATAAATATTCTCTAATCTGATAAAAATAAATAAATGAAAGAAATAAAATGATAGACTAGCTTAATGTCCTAATATATTTGGTATATAAAACTTATATTGCTGTCTTAATTAAAAAATAAAAACGTTTCCCTCCTTTCCCCTCCCCTTTGATGGCACAAGTATTAATTGCATTCAGTCTCAGAATTCTCATTCTTGATAAAGAACTTGAATGATTTGTTGCATGTTTACATGCATCCTGTTCATAGGATGGGCAAGGTTATCCAATCTCATTTCTAGCATCTGAGTATTCTGTTTGATTGCTTACATCATTGCCTGTAGTAACATTGAGTTGATTGGTCAGATCAACTTGGATTTTCTAGTTAGAGAAAATGATAGCGCAGTAGTTGTCTTCTTATGAAATTGTTTACTGATGTGGATGGTCAACTAATCAGGTTAGCTGCATTAAGCTGGAATGGGGAAGGTTCTTTCTTGTTTACGTCAAGCAGTGCTCCATATGATTGTAATGATAATGGATCATGTGATGAGGTGGGCTATACATCCAAACTGTCATATTCTTTTGTTGCTTCTCTGTTTTGATATGATTTGATTTGAAGGAGATAATTACAGTGTACATGGTGATACAAGCTTCTTTTTTCCAAATAATGTAATGCACAAATTGTTTTAGCTACACTTGTGCAATTACAGTGCTTCTCTTCTTGTGTATCTTGTTCACATTTGCCAGCTGATACTGTCAGATTTTCGCTTTCTACGGTCTTGAATGTTTGTTGATTTATCCTGATGGAGTATACTTCATTTTAGGATTCACCAGTTCTGCCAATTGGGAGGAACGCCAGGGTTGATGTCCTTCTAAAAGCTGAAAATGTGGTACTGGAGTTTGGTGGCTGTGTTCTGAGATTGGCAGGACTATATATATCCTTGGTTATGTTCAAATTATCTGGATTGTAGGAATGTGTTTTTGATCTAAGTAATCTTTGCCACTATGCTTTGTTTATTTCAACCTTAACCAATTTTACAAAGAAGATAGAGGTGCACACAATTATTACTTGGAAAAGGGTACTGTTGATAGTCGTCCTGATCACATCCTGAATCTTATACATTATGAGGTCAGAATACCATTTCCTCTCTGGTTATTTCTGTATTCACTTTCCTTTTTGGTTCTGTAACTTGTATCTAATATCATTGAACCATTGAAGTTAATGAGTTTCAAGTAGAAAACTCACTCAGCCCTAGTTTACTGATTTCTTCAAGAATATCACAATAGGAAACAGAATATATCCATTTGGTGGTTTAAACTTTAAATATATTTAAAGCAGAAAACTGAAAATGAAATCGGCAGATTGCATACCTGGGAAACTGAGCAAGCACAAAAATAAACTATGATGCAGAGAGACAAACTGAAATTAAGACAAAAGCTTAGTGCATATTTCGATTAGTTTCGTTCTTTATTTTTGTGTTTATTAAGTATCTGAATATAGCATAGAGAGCTTTTTGCTCCCCCAACCTCTAATCTAATAAGCAGCCATTATAATATAAGCTTGTTGAAAGCATGCGTCAATCAATATATGCTGCTACTACAATGCTTCTAGTTTGGTTCATGGACTCTCATTTTTGTTCTAAGTTTTATAAGTAATAGCTCTTTGGTTCGAAGCAAATATAAAATGCAAGGCTCAAGTAAAAACTAATATTAAATATGAAGATATGTTTATAGTTATAAAATTATCTAAGAAACCTTGAGGTCGTGCTCTATGTTTTCTTCTACATTTTGCGTTGTTTTAATGTATTTAGTTGTGTTTTATGATAAAGTTAAAACCGGTGCTCATTTTTTTATGTTTCCACAACAGGATGCAGCTTCCCTTGCAGTTGCAATCTTGAAGAAAAAATTCCGTGGACAGATTTTCCTGGGTTGTGATAATCATCCTTTGTCTAGGTTAGGTGCTTTATCTTTAACTTGTCAAATTACACTCTGAATATTTAAAAAACAATCTCAAACTAATCATGGGTTTGCAGGCAGCAAATGATGGACCTGGTTAATAAAAGTGGAAAATTCAATAAAAAGTTTGATAAATTTACTGGTGAGTTCTTTGATAGTTGTTGGAAGTCTCATGTCAATTAGAGATAAAGTCAATTTAAAATATATAAGTGAGTACAAATCTCATCTTACAAGTGATTTTGTAGGATTGAGTTAAGCCAAAAGTCTACTTAATAATGGTGAAACATATGTGGAACTGATACCGTCATATTATTTTATTGGATGTTAATTTAGCCTTTGCTGTCATATTTGGCTTTGCAGGAACAGATGATCCTCTAGGAAAAAGATTAAACAACACAAAAACACGCCAAGTGGTTGGGTGGAAGCCCAAGTACCCTAGCTTTGCTGGTTTTCTAGAGAGCAGTCTGTGACAAACTCTTGAGTTTATCTATTGTTGTTCACTCTGATTAATTTGGAAACCACCATATATATACAAGGTGCTTAGTTAGGGAATTCTTGCTATAGATTGATAGTTCATGCACACTAATCGCAGGAACTTTGCAGTGTGTACATTTTCCTATTTCTTCATATTTGACCTTGACAAAAAGGATGATCAGTTATTGAATTGTCTTCTAACTTTGTAGATGGCATATGGATAAGCTAGTAGTAATATTTTATAGGAGATATTCTTAGTTAGGAACATGTGACCTTCTTATCTGGGACATTCAACTTAGCACTTGACATATGTTGTTAGAGGAACCATGCTGGAAATACCTCGAATATTACATTTGAAACCATTTGCATTTGAAATCATGGAACCACCTCTTTTTCCATATGCACAAAGGCAATGAGCAAATGTTGATCATCGAGAGTTTTACAGTAGTCAAAAACTTGTTCCGTCTTGAAAATCCAATGTAACACCTCTGATCCATCAAACATAGGGAAATTCAGTTTGATGTTTCAAACTTGGAATGACAAAGATGGAGAAGAAATGTGTGAACCTATATCCAGAGGATGAATCGATTTCAAAACTGAATCCATAGAAGTTTCCAATGTTTCAAAACAAGTAAAATCGTCTTGCAGACGCTCATGAAGAGTTGCGATCAAGCTTTTCAAATCCCTATCTATAGTAGCCACTTCATTGGCTAATTGCTTGACATCTACCATTGATTCCTTTATCTCCCCCTTGGAGCTCCTTCAATCTTGTATTCTCCGTCATGAATGAGAATGAAAGCACCAATGTAAGCTAGCACCATACCAAAAAAAGAATGGAACAGTAACACACTCAAAAGAATGGAACATTGACCGGTGTTGTTGAATATCGGTCATGACGGCGACATGGCAGAAATCGGTAATGGTTTCTCAACTTGTCGCCACAACAAGGTAGAGGCGAATCGGGTTTTTGATGGTGGCCCATGGCGAGTGGTGGTGGCATCGCGGTTATGGCAAAAAAATTGACTTGAAAAAAAAAGAAGATATTGAGTAAAAGAGAAGAGATATGCAGATCGAGCGGCGACATGCATGTGGTGGGAGAAATGGGAGAAAGAAGATAACACAAACCCTAATTTAATCCATTTCTCTCCTAGTCTATAACAAATTGGGCCTGACCCACTAAAATATTTATTTAAACATTACCAATGTGCAGATTGGTCTCCAATCATTCTTTTACCTAAGTTATCGCAACAACCACACAACAATAAACTTTTATTTGACCTTAAGTTTTCTATATTCTAAAACAACAAAGCACATCTCTTCACGTTAATGCACCTGTTGTCACTACACTTGTTATCACACCGTCGTCAGCCACCATCGTCGACCACCACTGCAGCCATCGTTGCCGTCGCCAGCCATTGCCAAGTGTATTTTTTTTTCTTTTCTACTTCTCTACTTTCACTAGAATTATTTTGCAAAAAATATACCTATTCTAGTAACAATAATGGCCAATGATTAAGATACTTCAAGAACATCTCACAGAAGTGACCCTAGTTCGAAACATTGTTATCCAATTGATGAATCAAATTTAAATACAATTGTTTGCAATTATTGTGGGAGAGTTATGAAAGGAGATGTTACTAAAGCAAAAGAGCATCTAATGGCAAAGAAGGACAATGTTGTTGCTTATACCAAGACTCCAAAAAATGTGAGAGAAGAACTTTGGAAATTATATAAAGAAAGAATAGATAGCTCCTTTGTCAATTGTGGATATAATGCAGCCAAAAATTTAAAGGTCTCAGTTCATCAATATGTTGTTCGATTTTGGTATTAAGTAGTCTTGTCATTCAACCTTGTGAAGTTGAAAATTTTTCAAGATATGATTGATGTCATAGGTGCTTATGGACCCAATTTACCCGCTTCTAGTTATATGAAATCAGAGTTCCACTTCTCAACAAGGGACTTGAGTACATTGAGAAGTTGTTGCAAGATCATAAATTCCAGTGGAGAAAACATGGTTGTTCTATTATGTCAAATGCATGGATTGACCGAAAGCAACAATGCTTGATTAACTTTTTAGTGAGCTCCCCTGTAGGGACAATGTTTATCAAGTCCATTGACGGTTCAAACTTTGTGAAGACAAGAGAAAAACTATTTCAGATGCTTGATTCCCTTGTGGAGGAAATTGAAAAGAAAATGTTGTTCAAGTTATAATAGATAATGGGACCAATTATGTGTTGGTTGGTAATTTGTTAGAAGAGAAAAAACTTCATCTCTATTAGACTCCTTGTGTTTCCCATTGTATAGATTTGATGTTTGAAGATATTGGAAAGCTTCCTTTGATAAAGAAGACAATTCAAAGAGGAGTTAGTCTTGTTGGCTTTATCTATAGCCATTATAGTACCTTGAGTTTGTTGACATAATTTACAAATAAGAGGGAATTAGTAAGACATGTTGTTACAAGGTTTGCTATCTCTTATTATCATTACAAATGTTGCATTAGGAGAAGGTAAATTTGAGAAAGATGTTCACTTCTGATGAATGGAGCAATAACAAGCTATCTATGGAAGCCAAGGGGACGAAGGCTACAAAAATTGTTCTTATGCCTTCATTTTGAAATCAAGTATTATTTACTTTCAAAGCCATGGTTCCTCTTGTTCATGTGCTTGTCTAATGGATGGGGAAAGAAAAGCAACTATGGGTTATATATATGAAACAATGGAGAAAGTCAAGGAAACAATAGTGAAGTCATTCAACAAGGATGAAAGTAAATACAATGATGTATTTATAATCATTGATAATAGATGGACATGTCAACTTCATCGCCCCTTGCATACTGTTGGTCACCTTTTGAACCTAGAGTTTTTTTATTCCAACCTAAAAATGGAATATGATTTGGAAGTTACAAATGGGTTATATGATTGCATCAGGAGGTTGGTGCCAGGTAAAGATGTGTAACAAAAAATTTTAACTGAGTTACCTCTTTATAAGAGTGCAAATGGACTTTTTGATTATGATTTTTTCAAAGAATCAAGGAAAACCACAGCCCCAAGTGAGACACTTAAACACCTTTTAAATTGCGCTAAGATATAATGGTTACGTTATAAGTTACTTTCTTTGCTTGTGTAGCTCAATGGTGGAAGAATTATGGCCATGCAGCTCCCAACTTAAAAAAGCTAGCAATCAAGATTTTAAGTTTGACATGTAGTTCATCAGGATGTGAGCGAAATTGAAGTATTTTTGAGCAAGTAATAAGGCATGACTTAATTTATTATTATCTTATTTGTAAAGTGTAGAAAGAAATTAATTCACATATTACTTATTCATAATGAATATTCATTCAAAGAAAAGGAATAGGCTTGACCAAAAGGTTGCATGATTTGGTTTACATAAAGTATAATCAACAACTTGTTCAAAGATACGATATTAGGGATGAAATAATAGAATGACATTGATGAATGTAATGAGTGGTTAATGAGAGAAGTTGATGATGATAACAATAATGAAGAGGGGAGTAATGATTTGGTTTTTGATGATGATCCCACTTTTAATTAGGCAACTGTTTATGAAGCTTCAGGTATTGGAGAACCAGTAGTTTATATAATGAGACAAACAATTAATAAAAGAAAGCAACCATCAAGTGGTGGTATTGTTATTGAATCTTCACATGCTTCTAAGAAAGGTTCAGGTTCAACTCCAACTCCAACACAAACCAAGAAGAGTAAAGAAAAGATTCAAAGTCAAGTTAAAACGAATTGCGTGATAGCTCTGATTCTGAGTTTAAAAGATTACTTAACTTTGACAATAGTCTCTTAGAAGGGAAAAAGGAGGAGGGATATGTCCCATTAGATGATGACATTGAATACAATTATATTGGAATTAAAGAAGAATCTGGTGATCAGAGAGGAACTCAATATATTTATTTTATGATTTATTGTTATTTTATGTTTTGAACTTTAAATTTGTGATGTTTTGATATGTTGTTATTTTTCATTACTTTTTCATTAAAATTATATGTGGTGGTATTATATTTTTTTTGCCGCAATATTTCCATCATACTTCGTTATGACTTCCATTATAACTTTATAAATGTTTTTTGGGTTGTCGATATTTTTTGTTATCCAATATTAATACACAATTCTATAAATGAAAAAGCACAAATATAGATGCAGGGAAAATTGTTTCATTCAACCATGCATGTAAGCACAATACACAAACAAACACAGTAGAGAATTAGAAGAAAGTGAATCAAGAGAAAGGAATTATCTTAGCAATTTTCCTTCCCCTCTCCTCTAACAATTTTCCCCTTTATAACCCCTGCTAATTAGTCACGTAATGATTCAGCCAAACAATTTTTCTCTTTGATAGTATGTTATATTCCTTGCCTCTAACGGTCTCCAGCTCATTTTTCTTCTACACTCTCATTACATACCTTTGAAGAGAGAACTCACAAAACTTGGAGAGAAATAACTATTTAATTATCTAATGATTTCAATGAATGAGTTATGATGAGTTCAATCACCATCCTCTCCATATCCAAGAGGTGGATCAATAGAGTCTTGGTTTGATGGTGAATGCGCCCAAGTATTCAACTTCAAATGGCTGAAGGAAGAACTCAAACTTGGAGGACATGCTAAAATTTCATAATTTGAAGACTTTTTGGGAATTGTTAGGAAAGGTATATCCTTATTTTTAGTGAAGATTTTCGATATAAAATCATGGTTGTTTCTTCCTCCACTTTATTAATTTTCTTCTAAATCCCATCAAATCTTTCGAAAATTTTATTTGGAATAAAGAGTGAATGAGTGTCTTTCAGGAAAAATGTTTTCAAAATTCATTTACTTTAACAATATTTATAGTGTTGGAAGATTAGTTGTCACCTTTTTAATATGTTAAAACAAAATTTTAATGGATTAAATTAACTTAAAATTGATTCAGTTTAGTGATTTAACATATTCAAACTGCATCACTTTGCATATAGTTTTGTTTTAATGAATTAAAATGTGTTTTAATATATTAAGACAAGAGTTTTATAACCAATCTAACTCGTTCAAATTTGCACTATATTAAACCAATTTTTTTAGAAGTACGCAAACACTTTTAAAATAGCATGAGTTGTTTGATTAACTTGAAAAATATTTCTTGAATTTTTTTTTTCGTGAATCTAATCTAATATACAATTGAGAACCTAACAATCGAAAACTTTCTAATATAATATTATATTCTACACAAATACATTCACATTTTTCATACCACAAAAGGAATAACACTACGTGGCATCTGCTAAGGAATTGGACTCTGAAACGTGTATCTTATTCAAATCAAAACACCTTTCTCCTAAACCTACATTTCATTTTTCTCATACCTTTCACCTCTCTCTCTTCCTCTCTGTCTCCTCTCATCTAATTTTACTCATCAAGCTCTGCCCTTCTCTCTTACTCCATCACTCTTCGTCCACATAAACCCACAATTTCTTCTTCTACTTGATCTTTTCTTGAGATTCATAGAACACAAAAAGGGTAACAAATTTTCTTCTTTGTAGTATTTCTCTGTTTGATCAAGATTTTCTGTGAGATTCATCAATATTGTGAAGAACACTAAAAAGGTAATAACTTTGTTTCTTCTCTTCAATCTTTTCTTCTTCTACCATGTGTAACAACTTTTCTTTGTAGTATTTTTCTTTTGGATGAAGGTTTTACTGTGAGATTCATGAATACGGTCAAGAACACAAAAAATGTATAAGTTTTTCTTCTTCTCTCTAATATTTTCTTTTAGATGAATGAAATGTTGAAGAAGATCGGCCAAAAGCAAGACTCTCGAGCATAAAACTTTCAACAAGATTTCGTCTTTTTTGATCCAGAATTAAAATGGTATGTAAAGTTTCGATTTTTACTCAACTTTTTGTTGTTTTCCTCTTTCTCGATGAACAAATTCATCTTATTTTTATTTTTGCTTTTATTGGGCTAAAAGTTTGCTTTGATTTTAACTTTGTTTTTGTTGAGATGAATGAAATGCTAGAGAAGATTAGCTAGAGGCAAGGCTTTCAAGCACAAAATTTTGAACAAGATTTCGTTTTTTTCGATCCAAAATTAAAATGATTATGTAGAGAAAGTTAATGAATTCATGCTTTATTAAGTGGTGAGGAAATTACTTATTTAAGTTCAGATACACCTTACCAATCAGATGAACAACAAGAAATTCAATCAGAATGATTTACATCTGAATTCTTAAATGATATCAAATGTTCAGACATATCAAATCATCAATTGAAGTTGAAAACGGGTGTGTCAATCATGCTTTTGAGAAATATTGATCAATCAAAAGGTCTTTGCAATGACACAAGATTGCAAGCTAATCATTTAAGGAAAAATGTCATCTCTGCCACTGTTATTACAGGGAAAAACATTGATGACAAAATTTTTATCCCAAGAATGGATCTAGTTCCTTTTGATTCAGGTCAGCCATTTAAATTTCAGATAAGATAGTTTGCAATATCACTCTGCTTTACAATGACAATCAACAAAAGTCAAGGTTAATCTCTTTCTAGAGTTCGACTTTATCTTCCACGTCTAGTATTCACACATGGATAGGGATGTCAAAAAAATCCGTACCCGTGGGTATCCGCGGATAAAACCCACAACGGGTAGGAAATGGATATTAAAAATGGATACCCGCTACCCGCGGGTACGAATATTTTTGATACCCACATGTTAACGGGGCAGGTACGGGTATCATAGTATCCGTACCCGTGGATACCCGTACCCGCTAAACTTTAATTCAGAAAAATACCCTTATATATATATATATATATATATATATATATATTAGTAAAAAACATTATGAGTCTTCATTCAATAATGGTGGTCCGATTCTTACCCCACAAAGGAGTAAATTACTTCCAGATACTAGGGAGGCATTGATGTGTCTCTAAGACCGGTTATGGACCAACATGGAAAGTAATGAAATTAACACTTTTACTTAGATATTTTAATTAAGTGATTGTTAGAAATTTTTACTGAACTTCTTATGTTTCAAGGCTCTTCTAGATTAAAATTGGACAACATGAAACTTTATACAATGTTGGAAGAGGTGGACATTGATGAAGTTAGTAATTTCTTTAATATTTTATTCAAAAATAAACTACAATATAAATTGATAATGATTTTTTATTTGTTTGTTTTTCAAGAATTAATCGGAGAAATAAGACTTGTTGATCCAAACACTAATTATGGTTAAATATTTATTTTTTAAAATATTTTTGTAAATACCTACGGATACCCGTGGATATGAAAAAAATAGATGGGTATCCGCATAACGGATATCCGACGGATATGGATACGGGTACAAGGCAAATATTTATCCAGCAGATAGGGTACGAGGGAGCTACTACCCGTACCCTACCCGCCCCGTTGACATCCCTACACATGGACAACTATATATTTCTATCTTTAGAGTAAAAATAAAGAAATGACTCAAAATACTTATTCTAGATGAAGATGAAAATGTCACAAACACAACTAAAAATGTTGTGCATTTTGAAACTCTTTAACAAAGAGAAAACTATAGGTATGTCATTATTTATTTCACACTCTTCTCCTAATTTATTCAATTGTTTAATGGTAATGGTGTTCCTTAACTACAGTGATAATAAATGCAAGTTGTATTAATGATGCTCATTTTCTTATTGAAAATACTCAATGCCAATGATGAACTGCAAATCCTTTAAAAATGCTAGTATGCAACATTTATCCTGTCTTTTAAGCATTTCTTTGTTTTACAATATATATGAATTTATTACATACAATAATACTTATTAAAATATATCTGAAATTTTTTTTAACAATAACTATAAATTATATTAAGTTAAATAATTGGAAAAAAAAGGTATATGAAAGACTAGTAAATAGATTAAAAGGCGTTATATTAAGAAGAAAACATTTAAGATCATTCATTAGTCTTCTTTTATAGTTGTGAACTTAAATTTTTTAGGTGGCCTTGTTTTTATACTTTGTTTTTTGTCTTTGATTATTGATCAAGATGCTTTTGTGATTAGGTTTTATGTGGAGATGGTGCAAAATTTAAGATCTTAATTGTTGAGTGTTATCTTGTTCTTTTTTTTTTCCTAGTGTTGTAAGAACTTGAAAGTGTAGCGAATTAGATTTGTGATATGACAGATCTTGACCAATATTTTTTTAGAGTCAAAATAATACACTTAAAATTTATATATTTAATTAGTATCACTCATACAATAAAAATGAATACATAATTTAATATAAGAATAGTAGGATAGCTATAAAAGAGCACACATATCTAAAGTCAAGAATACTAGCGAAGAAGAAAACATTTTAAACCAATTAGATTAAAATCTTCTTGGATGTTTCTCCTTGAAAATGATAGTTTTTACGTTTTGTTTGATATGACCCTTATTTTAAATAAGTTTTTCTAATTACATCAATTTGACTCATTCGATATTTTCATATTTGAATATGCTTTCTTAGATCATATTCCAAAGAATTAATATGAAACTCTTCACCTGTGATCCTTTAAACCTTCAAGAGTTAACTCCTTTAATTGAACAATTTCGATCATTTGTATCATATCAGGATATGAAAAGAAGTTGAATTTGTCACCTTTACGATTAACTTCCTTTTTATCACTTTTAAAAAATGAATCTATTTTTTTTATTCTTCACTAGTATACCTATTTTTAAAAATAAAATTTTAAGACTAAGAATTAATTTATCATAATTTAATCTAGAATTTAGAAACATAAATATTAAAAGAAAAATATATGATAATCAAGTCACAATTAAAAATTGGTTATAAAAACACACATAATATAATATTTTTTCTTCTATATTCATAAAAAATGAATATACAAATAAAAAAAATAATGTTAATAATTAAACTAATATTTTCACTATAAGTTTTGAGCGAGGCTGCGGGCAGTTTTGGGTGCAATTGTTGAATGATCCACCGTGTGTGACTTGCTTGTATGATCTACATGCTTTACTAGGAGGGTACAGGATGATGCCATGATTTATATGTGAGTTCGAGATGGGAATGGTATGTTGCTTTATTGGGTATGAATTGAAAAGCATGAGTTGTATGGCTTGTTGATTATACATGATATTAATGTGATGAGCAAATTCTTGATTTGGTGGGTGGAACATGTACAAAGTATGGGTAGGGTATAATTCCATGACTCTTGTAGTAAGAGGTCTTGTGGCGCCTCATCTGTTAGACGTAATTCCATGGACCCTCTTAAGGGGAGTTTCATGGTGGTGCCTCGACGAAAGGACGTAATTCCACAGGGGGTCATGGTGGTGCCTCAAGGCCAGGACGTAATTCCACGTAGGTCACGTGGTGATGCCTCTTATAAGGGTGTAATTCTGCGAAGGCCTCGCGGTGACGCCTCACTGCTAGGACATAATTCCACTGCCACGTGGTGGTGCCTTGATATGCGCATCCGGATAGTCAAGTCTTGGGGTCTTAAGTGATTTGGGTAATCTATGTGTTTAGGTTTGTTATTTATGTTGACTCTGAGATTTGCATGTTGACTTTTGTGATATAATGTTTCCTTGCACTAGCTTACCCTGTTTGCTTGTTTGGATTGTCTTGTATGTGGCTCTTTTCTTACTGTGATGATCATCAATCCTATTGATGTGAGCAGATAGGGGAACTGTTGGTAGAAGTAATGATGATAGGGATGGTACCGCTTGATGGACTGGACGGGCATTAGGCCCATTATGGGGCCCACCGCTGAAGAATGTTTTGTTTTGCTATGTTTTCTTATCTGTACAAGACTCGTACTATTAGTTCACTTGTGTTTTTTTGTTTTAGGCCGTGTGGGGCCTCTTTTATGTTTTGTGGATATGTTGGAGTATGGAGTACTTCATATTCCAAAGCTTCGTACCCTCTGAATATTATGTATGTGACGTTTTAATTAAATGGGCTTTATCTATTTATTTGGGACGTTACATAAGTTCCTCTTTGAGCTCAATATTTTATTCTGACAAACTCAATCAGTTTAAAGAGATAGACATTGGTTAATGAGTAGATAATTTTGCCATTACCTTATTAGGTTAATTTTCCCAACTTAGTTTGCGACAAGATTGGTGATTGATTCATTTTATCATAGAATATGACTTGTTATAGTTTGATTTTCAATTAAAAACTCATTTGAACTAAACATAATAATCAAACTTGGTTTAATTTGGTTCAATGTACAAAACTCAAACTAAAACAAATTATTTTTTTAAGTTCCGTAGTGATTTTTGTTACTACAAAACTGTAAGCCATTTTAAAAAAATGTCAAACCTTTTATAACGAAAAAATTACAAAATAAAAAGTTTTGATTTGAATTGCTTCTTTTTATAATTATACTCATATTTACAAATTAAAGTTTCTTTTTTATTTATATATAAATTAAATAATTTCATAGTTAAAAACTGCAAATTCCAAATATACTATGATGTTAGAATAAGTATACATGTACTCTAATTACAATACATTGAAATTGTAAAACAACTTTCTAAAGCCACATCTCATTTCTTTATTTTCAAATTGAAATTTAAATCAAACAGCTCGGTTTAAGAAAAGAAAAAAAAGGTCTAAAAGATATTTGATTTTCATTTTTCTAATCAGCTTTTTAAATTGATTAAAAACTCATTCGAAAACTAAAATTATATAAATAGTGGTTATTGTGATACATCGTAATTTGATAGGTTAGCTTCATGTTATTTGTCATTATTGTTAGTGTTTAAATGAACAAATAATTGGATTAAATTTTATTTTATAACACTATACATTAATTTAGTATTTTAATAATACTTTATTCCTATAAATACACATTACTTTAAACTATAATATTTACATAATTGATGGTATACTTATAGAATATACATCAGAATTTCATAAATCCACGTATTAGACAAATGTGAAATATAGTTAAAAGAGGTTTAGTTATATGTAATATTTTGAAGTCTCAATTTGCATGAAAGCGTTTGTAGTCCAACGGTTAGGATAATTGCCTTCCAAGCAATAGACCCGGGTTCGACTCCCGGCAAACGCATTAGTTAAGCCTTTTTCTTTCAAAACCCCGTTTCTTTTTCTCTCAAAGCCCAATTTTGAGTAGGATATAATGATTGTGTTTGAAAATAAATTTCATAAAATTTGTGTTATTTTACAATGTGTTACGACCTCTCCATCTACTTGAGTAAGATCTGAATTTTGACTATCATATATCTCCCTTTCATATTATATTATATATGCCAGATTAGTAACTCTTACAGTGGAAGAATATTCTTTGTAAACATTATACATCAGGTACAACTATCAAAAAACAAATAAAAGTCTACCCTTCTCTTCCTTCTACCTTTTACAAGCTCCTTTTTTTCTCCCAACCCATCATTTAGTCAGTGTTGAATGTTGACAGCAATGGTTGTAATCTGGAGTAAACACCCACTTAAGCAAGCAGGATGAACAAATTGGCAGAGCAGGGATTTTTCTTAATCTAAGTGCTTGGACCAAAGCTGAGGAAAGTTTTGTGATCTACCAAGGATCATAATGCACCTAGAGGGGACTCCTGTGCATGATCATCCACCAACCACAAGCCATAGTCACGAAACCGCTTTATTTTCTTCTCAAACCCAACGATATAGTTATTGTGAATGATAACATGCATTCCTTTAGTTTCCTTCACCCATGTCTTGTTCTTGAAATATAATCCGCCGGTGGGGAATGCTGCCTGTGGCAGCAGGTACAAATCAACCTGAAATGGAAAGAGCAATCATGAAAAGAACAATGTGTATGATGTATATGCATTTTAGATGTTCTAAAAACTAAAATAATCCACCATCTCCTTCTAGGTGGCAAATAAATCCATGATTTAAAATGGTTATATATCAGACTAGGGATCAAGCTTTTGGAACAAAGAACCTTTGAAGGAGAACATTTGGAGATCAAAATGACAGATAAAAAGAGCCATGCCCTTTTTCCGGTGCCATTGCACCTTGTGCTGTTAGGTTTAGCACTTCAATCATAAAAGAATGAAACATAAGCCTTAAAAGTCAAAGTCACTTTTAAGATATGATTTACTCTATGATGCCTGATAAACCACAGAAAACAATCAATAACCAAAAGGAAAACAGAATTTTTATAGTAAATTACGGTAAAATCAACTGATGCATTTCTTTATTTATTTATTATTTTTATAGTAATATGCCACAAATAATCCAACAAATGAAAAAAAAGGCAGCATTTTTATGAGGACAAGGTTACGTACTTCTAAGCCTCCACCGAACCCCACAATATTGGAAGGAGACCAAAGCCTCGTTGGACCATACTTATTAAAGTTTTAGATGTAGGGAATTTCAAACCATTGTCATGAATAGAAAATAGAAGTAGCACTTGGATAAGCAATAAGGTACAGACTAGATAGTTGACACCAATTAAACTGTCAAGTCACAAGGATAGACTTTCCACTTAAGTTTATAATAGCATGCACAATTTAAAAACACACTTTACTTATTAGTGATTGGCCTTAAGCCTATGCACTTTACTTATTATTAGAAACAAAAGATCCTGAATCCTGATTGACTATCAAAACAAGTTCCTACCATATATCAGTATAATCTGTCTACATAAGCTACATAGACTAGAAGGAAGTAAGAAAATGCAACAAACCTCTTTAGCAATCTTCATCAAAGCCCAGTTAAAAGCAGGCTGGTCATTAGATTTCACAGTTTTAGACCACGGTTGAATCTGAAGTTCCTCAATCCACTTTTTCAAAACTAGCTTTGCTCCATTGGTTGGACGGAGGAAAATCATGCAGCTACAAATGTAAGGACGGCCTTTTTTTCCTGGTGGTGGTAAATCGTGAGAATGGTTCAATGGTTTGATCTGATCTCAGAAAGAAATTAAAAGATAAAGTCAATAATACAAAAACAAAATGGATTTTCACACTAAAATTGCAACACATTCAGACACGAAAAATGATAAAGAATATGAGACAATTTACTATAGTCATGCGGAAGCACCAAAGGATACATCAGCACAAACCCAAACGGATCACAATGGAATCTCCTTTGACATTATTTTATTACATTTATGATCATCTTCTTTAGTCTTTCAGAGACAAGAAAATCCCCAATGGGTCAGACGAGGAGGATATCTATATCATTGAATTTCTTGATATTCATTTGAAGTACTATCATGGATATCGTGATGTTTTCTCTGCAAAATTGGTTCATACATTCACTAAAAATCGGGTTTAATCCAAAAACAGACAACATATAACAATGTTTATATTCTAATTATCAATCATAACAAACATTATCACTCTATCTATACTCTATTCATAAGCAATGACGATGAAGTGAAGGAGAGTATAGCATGATCAACCCAAGTTGTGTTAAAATTAAAAAATTTTGGCAGTACAATATGGAATTACTAACTATGTATGAATAATAAGCAAAACCAATTTGTTTTTGAAAAGTATTCCCGATGAAATATCTAGTAAGAATAATAATATCAACCATCACTTCAAAACCATGTATTAATCCTTATGTGTGTCAATCTTCGATCAACCTTCACTTATTGCATTAATCCAATATTTGACAATCTTGTAAAAGATAAGCCATGCATCATGTGTCATCAAATTAAACATAGTGAAACTATAAAAACCCCAGCACCATTTTTCCACAATAATGATTTCCAATATGAATTTATATACATTGCTTGCTTTAACCTAGACATGTAGTTTCCAGCAATGATGCAACTCTTTGTTATTACTATAAAATAATTGAAATTAAAGACAGAAGGAAATGAACTAATAAGAGAACACTCACTGCAGTCATATCATCAGTAAAGTACACATCATGGTTCCCTACAAGATAAGGAAATGGATCAGCCATCCAAACCATATCAACATCATTGTACATCACACTATATCCAAGCTCCAAAATCTTCAGCAGATGTCTTGGCCTCCTGGCTGTAAAGTTGAAGAAACCCTAGATAGCAAAAAAAAAAAAAAAAAAAAAAAGAAACAAGCACAGATCTGAAAAACTAAGCGCCACAAACAAATAGTAAATAAAATCAAGTTCTTATCATTGTTTAAGCACATTGCCTAGATGTTGTGCTTGGAAGAACTTATTTACAACTTATTTGAAAAGCTTATAAAAGTAAATGATACACTTTGATAAACTATTTTCAGGCAATGTGAATAAGCTCTTGAAGATAACTTATGAAAACAACCTCCAACTTATATGAAACTAGTTTAGCCCTCTTTACACCCTGTTTAAACAAACTTCTTAATAAGTACTTAGAGAAAAATATAATGAGAAAAAATGAATAAGCTTCTCCCTTAAGTTTAAATTAACTTATGTATAAATTACTATATAGAGCTCTTTCAGTTGGAAACACTAAACTTATTTTAACTTGCGTATAAACTAATTTTAAGTTATGATCCACACATCCACTTACTTTACTCTTTGATTATACAAACAACTTATAAACAAGTATTTCCAAAGCAAAAACACTTTTTTAATTAGGATGTATACCCAAACATACACTTCCTATTAATACCGAAGGGTTCACCCTTTAAAATCAGATGTTCATGGTGACTTTCACCATATCATCTCTAACCCAATGTGTCGGAAATCAATGAGGTTGGCACTCTACTTATATATTATATCTCTAAATGATGCAGGATCTCCAACAACCCCTCACATTGAAGACAGGACATGTCAATATCTCTAAATGATGCGGGATCTCCGACAACCCCTCACATGGAAGACCGGACAAGTCGATCATGAGGACTGGATATATTCATCGTGAGAATAGAGAAGACCCAATTGCAGATAACATGACACACTAACAAATTTCAATAGAACAGATTTTGATTCTGTCTTATGAAAGTAAACTTTAAGCCTAAGTCAGCCTCATGAACCCTTTCTCTTCAATAGACTCACCTACCAGTTCTAGATTTGCAGCTTAATATAACCTATAAGTAATTTTTTATTCAACCCCGCCCTAATGAAAGCTCCAGTTGCTAAAACTTAAGCACAAGAGTAGTAGGAGACTCCAAACCAAAAGAATTGTCCATTGGATGGAAAGGTCTGAAACCTTAAGCAACACATCATGTAGTTATTGTATTCAGAGTGAAACTCCTAACATTTCCTATTGTTATAAAGGAATCCAGTTAAATGCAGTGAGAAAGAAACCTGAGAGCCAAACTTGTGGGCAGCTTCAGCATCAAGCACGGGAGGGATGAGAACAGCGTGGCCAGGCCAAAGATCATTGACCCGGTGGAGCGAGGCGTAGTCCTCGGCAATGACAAGGACCATATCCTGGCGACCCTGCATGGCTATACTAATCAACCAGTTGTTGAGGAAGGGCAAGTAGGGTTGGCTCACAATGCAGACGATGACGGACCCATTTTTGGCCACGAAGGAGAGAGCTTGTTCCAGTGTGTAGTGGTCCCATTTGGAAACTGAGGTTGAAGTTAAACTAAAGGAGAGAGCTCGAGGCATGCCCACCCAGGGGCAGAAGACACCCACTACGACGACGAGAGCGAGCAGGGCAAGGAGGGTGGTGGGGCCCAGAACGGAGGAAAAGGGTCTCTTGGAATTGGCTGAAGATGAAGCTGAAACGGGAAATCGGTTGGAGAAAGGGTTCTGCAATGTTCTCTGGTGGAGGAAGGAGGACATTGCTGATTGATGCAGAAACACAAAAGATTGGGAATTTCTGCAGAATGAGAACGATGGATTTCTGATTCACTCAGATCGGATCAGAACCCTGCTGATTCGAGTGTTTTTCTTTCTTCTTTCTATCGCGTCGGTTCGTTGTTAATGTTCTCACTCACAAACTTCACTCTGCATCTTTAATCCTATTTTTTTCCCCTGTCGTTACTTTTTTTTTTTTTATTCTATCACAACATTTTAAGCATATATGATTTTAATCTTTTAAATTTAAATTGTGTCAATTAACTTTTCTATAAGATGAATAATATTATACCATTTTAATATCTGCAACAATTAAAATTAGTTTAGGTGATATTGACTTGTGACGTTTGGAAGATACTAAAATTGTATATGTATATTCATACAATTTGATATATGAGGCACCAAAATATGCATGATTACATACCAAAATTCCAATGCTCGTTTTTATGTATTATTGTCAATGAATATGTTACTTTTTAGTTTCAGAGTTGCAAGAAAATAAATCACAACAAGGAAACAAAAAAAATTCTTCAAGAGATCGGAAATAAAAATAATATACTATTATGATTATTATAAGTATTATTAATGAAGTAAGTGTAAAGTAAATAAGTCTTTAAGGTAATTTAGTAATTAACATTTTAAGATGATAAATTGTTATATTTTTCTTTAAGTCTTTATAATATAAGAGGATAGATAAAAAAGTGTTTTTCTTTAAATACTAAACTAATCAACATAATCGTAAGTGTTACAATACCAAAGTGTTTGTACTTCAATAGAATAAAAGTTCTAAAATTGTATTAACTTTTAGAAAGAAATTTTTTTAGCGCATATAAAATAAAATAAAATAAACCATTGGACGTTTAAGGATGCAATACTTTATTAGCTTAATTATCATTTTGGTATCCTAATTTGTTGGGTTGGTTCATTTTGATCCTCTTATTATTTTTTGGTTCAATTTGGTCCTCTAATTCCTTAAAAGGTTCAAGTTGGTCCCTGCCGTTAAGTCAACTTTAACACCGTCTCTGTACATGCCACGTGTCATTCTGTGGAATTTTCAAAATTTTTTTAATTTTTTTTAAATTTTTTTATAAAAAAATTTAATGCTTTTTTTTAAAAAATTAAACTGTCACGTGTCACCTTATGGTTGTGACACGTGTTAATTTGAGATTTTTTCATTTAAAAAATGTACTGCCACGTGGCAAGTCACGATTGTGCCACGTGTCAAGCTTGGTTGTTTTCAATTTAGTCTCTCTATTTACAATTTTGATTCAATTTAGTCCTCCAATTTTTTAAAATGATTCAATTTTGTCTTCTCCAATTTGAGACTAAATTAATAATTAAGCTTAATTACAATTTATATATTCATGTTAAAATGATTTTTTACCATTTATACATCAAATCACTCCCTAAATACTCATGTTATTTCATTTCTTACATTTTTCACTTATAATTTTTTACACTTGAAATTTTCTATACATGTAAAAAATAATAATAATTTGAATAGTTAGATGGAGTAATTTAATCTATAAATATAATAAAAATTATTTTAATATGTATATATAAGTTGTAATTAAGCTTAATTACTAATTTGGTATCAAATTAGAGAGGACAAAATTAAATCATTTTAAAAAATTGGGGGACTAAATTGAATCAAAATTGTAAATAGAGGGACTAAATTGAAAACAACGAATGTTAGCTTGACACGTGACACAATCGTGACCTGCTACGTGGTAGTACATTCTTTTAAATAAATAAAAAATCTCAAATTGACACGTGTCACAACCATAAGGTGACACGTGGCAGTTTAATTTTAAAAAAAAATTAAAAAAATTGAAAATTCTACAAAATGACACGTGACAGGTCAAGGAGACGGTGTTAAAGTTGACTTAACGACAGAGACCAAATTGAACCTTTTAAAGAATTAAAGGACCAAATTGAACCAAAAAATAATAAGGGGACCAAAATGAACCAACCCAACAAATTAGGGGACCAAAATGATAATTAAGCCTACTTTATTTAAACTTGTGCTGTTTTCATTCGTATACCGGTTCCGAGGATCCAAGAGAACTTATGTAGATTGACGGTGTTGTATTTGCTTTATCAACACTACATTTTGTTTCCATAATTGTTAAAGTTAAAATAAAAGTTTATAAAAACATAGGTTTAATTTCTCTCTCGCTTTTTGTTTAAAAGTGTCAAATTGATCTTTCAAAATTTTTAAGTTTTAATTTCATCTTGATTATTGAGAAATTGATGTAATGTGGTTTTTTTTGTTAAATTTTTTGAAATGAATCAAAAAATTTCATTAAAATTGAAGTTGTTAATAATGAAAATTTGCTTTATTGATGTAATTATAACATAATTACAATGTCAATTTTGATAAAAAAAAATTCATTGATTCACTTCAATAAATTTAACAAAAATGACTAAATTGTATCTATTTTTTAAAAATCGAGGACCGAAGGACTACTTTAATAATTTTGAACATGGACAAAAACATCAAACAAAAAAGTAAATAAAACCATATATATATAATGTGTTTCTTTATCTTTCTATCGCTTTTTATCATATGTACACACAAAATATTGTTACACTCTCATTTACTTTTTCTTTATTATCGGACATACTTGCATTTTTCCTTTCACATAATTTCACATAATCAATAATATGTTAAGGCAAAATAATAAATAATTTCCTTTATGTTAAGACAAAAGAAGAAATTAAACTCTTATAAGATGAAAATATTAATCTCTTAAGTATTGACATTTTATATTAAGATTTTGATCGTCCTCAAGAAGTTTTAATTAACATTGACAAGTTTAGATAACCATGTTATCAATGTTCTTTAATATACATTCGTATCCACTGACAACTTCATTTTGGTTGCTTTTAAAATTAATCTCTTAAGGAATGAGATGTAAGTCTCATAAGAAAAAAAAATAATAGTAAAAGATAATGAAATATGTTGAAGTAATTTTTTATAAATATTTGTCAATAGAGCACTAGTGTAGTACAAAGTTGAAAGAAACTGAATTTTTTTCAATTTTTTTCAATCCAACCCGACTCAAATTTACAGTGAGTCGGATTGGTTCACGGATTAATACTCATTTTAACTTTTTTAATTATAATTATAAAATTTCATAATGTTTAACATGATTTAAAATTAAAATTAAATATATTAATATATTCAGATTATCGTGAATAACTATATTTGAAAAACAAATGGGGAAGTTAAATAGAATTTGCTAAAATGTACGGTAAGTTAGTTAAACTTTTATTAACATGAGTAAACAACACAATTATGTTACTTGAATATGTTCACTTTTACTCTTTATTTTAATGAAAAGTTGAAAAGAAAACATATCATTAATAAAAGGGTAAACTAAAAAAAGTTGTACACAAAGTGTATATCTCCTTTATAAATTGCTATAAATACACTATTATTTATAATTCTTTAAGGGTCAAAATCCATTTAATTTAAAGGGCAAACTATAAAGGATCTTCCGAATCAGATATGTAGTGAGTTTTTTTGTAATCAAAAAGGTTTCAAATTCAAGATACCTAAAGTGCAATTACATTAAAAGTTTTTATGTGCACTTTAATATAGAAATTTGTATTATGTATGTCCACCATGAGACACAATAGAGACAAATCTGCATCCTCCAAGATATACAAAGAAAATGAGTTTTCTTTGTGTTGGCTTATTTCTAACTAAAACATGAGTATGTGAACAGTTGAAGTAGGACCAAAGCAAAGAAAAAAAGACCAATAATGTATAACATCATGGAACACTAGGCTTTGTCACAAGTTACTGATTCTTTTCGAAGACTTGCTGTCTCTGTTCTTCCATGTGGGCATTGCACTTTTTCACCACCCACTGCAAAGTGCATTTTCTGTTTTTGGTGTTGTCAACAAACAAACGTGAGGACAAGATATTATAATAACCTGCGTAGTTTGTGCATGTGCATGAGCAATGTTTCAATATGTTTCATGTTGATGTATTTAGAAGCGGAACAAAAAAGAAGCCTCCTTTGAGTCCAAGCAAGTAACACCAAGATAACATTCTCACCAATCGCTCCCTTACGTCTCTTAGACTCAAACCAACCACTCTCCAACGCACAGTTTGGTAGATACATACACTACTCTTCCATATTAATATTATTATTATTATTCACATCAACTCCTTCACCGTTTCTTATAAAACCCACTTCTCCAATAGATTCACCATGGCATTGAACTCCATGGCTGCTTCTCATTCTCATTCCCACTTCCCCAGTGACTCAGGCCAGGTATTGAACTCCTCCCTTTGGTGCAAATAACTTGTTTTCTTTGTTACTATGAAGCTTAGAAAGTCACTTTGTTCCTTGTTGGTTTCAATTTCGCATGATGTTTACTATGTTTGTTATGATATCACAGCATCGACCTCCTACTCGTCAATCTGCATCAAAAGTTTGTCGAGTTTGTAGTGACCAGATTGGACATGGGGAAAATGGGAAGCTGTTTGTGGCTTGTCACGTGTGTAGTTTTCCCGTTTGTCAACCTTGCTATGAGTTTGAGAGGAGTGAAGGAAACCAGTGCTGCCCTCAGTGCAACACCCGCTATAAGCGCCACAAAGGTTATCTTAATTTATGATCGTTGGTTTTTTACTTTTAATTTTACTTTATTTTGGTGTTGTTATTGTAAGAACTTCATGTTTTTTTTTTGGAAAAACTAATGTAGTCTAACTGATATGACAATAATACGGCATTGGCTTCGCTGCAGGTTGTCCTAGAGTTGCTGGTGATGATGATGAGGAGCATTCTGATGCAGATGATTTTCATGATGATCCAGATGAGAATCATGATGCCAATCATTTGGTAAGTTTTTAATAATATGATGGCAAAATCTTACTTCTTGCATGATCTTTCAAATATCTCACGTGATTTTTAATTACAAAATAGAAAATCATGTTGAATTTATAACACAAAACACAAGACTAACACAGTAGCACTACCAGTTTATTGGAAAAAAAACAATAATACATCACAAGCTTAATTTTGTGCTCTTATTTTTAATCAAACTTCCAAGGATACATGCAATGCAGGCATTGTTCCTCCCCCTTTCATGTAATTTCACAAATTAGGATTTATTAATATGTATGAGTGTTGTTCTGGCTATTCTAATTGAATAGTAGAAGTAACCAGAGAGTCTGTGTGCTTGTCTGTGTTTTCTATAGGAAAATAAAGACTACAAGGAACAGCAGTGGCATCCGAAAGTTCAAGCTTTATCTTCAGGGGGAAGTGGTAAGTCAAAAATAAATTGCTAATAATGTTGAATGTAGGTGATTTTTCTTTCTTGAATGTTATCTTCAGTTTATGAATGCTTGTCTGAATGATCTACTGTTCTGCAGTGACTGGTAAGGAATTTGAAGGGGAGAAGGAATTTTTCATTAATGGAGAATGGGAAGAAAGATTAGAGCAATGGAAAACCAGGCAAGAAAAGAGAGGTCTTCTAAACAAAGAGGAAGGCAAAGATGACCAAGGAGAAGATGATTACCTGTAAGTGCACTTTTCAGTATAAGTTGAAAATATCTCATTCTTATGTGAAAGATTCAAGAATTTACTATATATAATTCAATTCTGCAAGAAACATAAAAAATATTTACGTTTCACATTATGCAGTGTGATAAATTTAGTTTCTTATGAGTTCTTGAATCTACAATACTATACAAAGTGTAAGTTATGGCTTCAAATGTACGTTATAGAACAATTATTACCTTGAAACATGATGCATGCGACTTCATTTTTTCACCTTGCAGTTTGGCTGAAGCTAGGCAACCGTTGTGGCGTAAGGTTCCAATATCTTCAAGTCTAATCAATCCATATCGCATAGTCATAATCATGAGGCTCTTTATCCTCGTTTTCTTCCTCCGATTCCGTGTCTTAACTCCAGCATATGATGCATATCCACTGTGGCTTGCCTCTGTGATATGTGAAGTATGGTTTGCACTGTCATGGATACTTGACCAGTTCCCCAAATGGTTCCCCATAACTCGTGAAACTTACTTGGATCGCTTGTCCATGAGGTTTGAGCGTGAAGGGGAGCCAAACCTTCTAGCCCCAGTTGATGTCTATGTGAGTACTGTGGACCCTTTGAAAGAGCCTCCCATTATAACAGCAAACACTGTTCTTTCAATCCTGGCTGTTGATTACCCGGTTGACAAGGTTTGCTGCTATGTATCTGATGATGGTGCATCTATGCTCCTTTTTGATGCACTTTCAGAAACTTCTGAGTTTGCACGAAGATGGGTTCCTTTTTGCAAGAAGTATAGCATAGAGCCAAGGGCACCTGAGTTCTATTTCTCTCAGAAGATTGATTACTTGAAAGATAAGGTGCATCCTACATTTGTGAAGGAACGAAGAGCCATGAAGGTAGGCCATAAAGATAGGACAAAAAGGTTGCGTGTTTCTAAGAAATTATTACACGATCAGACTATTATGATCTGTTAAAGAATGAAACTATAACTGTTCTTGGAACATGTAATCATTTATCATTTTTTTGCTTCCTTTATAACTGTTCTTTTGTTTTTTTTTTTCTCCACTGCAGAGAGAATATGAAGAATTTAAAGTAAAAATTAACTCCTTAGTGGCAAAAGCTCAGAAGAAACCAGAGGATGGGTGGGTGATGCAGGATGGGACCCCTTGGCCTGGGAACAATACTCGTGATCATCCAGGAATGATTCAGGTTTGACTATGATTCAAATCCTCTAGTTAGTTCTTGTGTCTTGCATTCTTCATTGTGTTATAACGTTTTTCTTTTCTTAGAGGGTAACATGAAAAGTTAATGATTGGTGATGTGGTTCATGAACTTACCTTTGCAGGTATATTTAGGAAGTGGTGGTGCACTGGACGTAGAAGGCAAGGAACTGCCACAGCTGGTGTATATTTCACGTGAAAAGCGTCCAGGCTATAGCCACCACAAGAAAGCTGGTGCTATGAATGCTTTGGTAGGTCCGTCCAAAATAATTTCATGTATGACAAGAACAGTAGAAACTATGTCTATAATATGACACTTCCTTTGTTGTCTATACTTTAAAGGTTCGAGTTTCAGCTGTGCTTTCAAATGCACCTTTCATGCTGAATCTGGATTGTGACCATTACATCAACAATAGCAAGGCTATAAGAGAGGCTATGTGCTTTTTAATGGACCCCCAGATAGGAAAGAAGCTCTGTTATGTCCAATTTCCACAAAGATTCGATGGTATCGATCGGCATGATCGATATGCTAATCGCAATATTGTATTCTTTGATGTAAGTGGCGTTCATCTAAACCATGTAACTCAGTATCAGCAAACAGCATTGCAATGGCCTCTAATGTGTGTTTTCTATATGTTTGTTACATGTTAGATAAATATGAAAGCCCTTGACGGGATTCAGGGTCCAGTTTATGTTGGAACTGGATGTGTGTTCAATAGGCAGGCACTATATGGATATGATCCACCAGTGTCAGAGAAAAGACCAAAGATGACTTGTGACTGCTGGCCTTCATGGTGTTGTTGTTGTTGTGGTGGTTCGAGGAAATCCAAGTCAAAGAAGAAATCTGGAGGAGGAGGGGGTCTATTTAGTAGATTATACACCAAGAAGAAGAAAATGATGGGGAAGAACTATGTTAGGAAAGGGTCTGAATCCATGTTTGATCTTCAAGAGATTGAAGAAGGGCTTGAAGGCTATGATGAGCTAGAGAAATCATCCCTGATGTCCCAAAAGAAGTTTGAGAAGAGATTTGGGCAGTCACCAGTTTTCATCGAGTCGACTTTGATGGAAAATGGTGGAGTTCCTGAAGGCACCAATACTCAATCACGAATTAAGGAAGCTATTCATGTTATAAGTTGTGGCTATGAAGAGAAGACTGAATGGGGAAAAGAGGTAACCAATCTCATTTGATTCTGATTTTAATGCACAGAGTTGTACCAGTCCTTTTCACAGATGTGTTTCCATGCAGATTGGATGGATATATGGGTCAGTGACAGAAGATATATTAACAGGGTTTAAGATGCATTGTAGAGGGTGGAAATCAGTATACTGCATGCCAAAAAGAGCAGCTTTCAAAGGATCTGCCCCAATAAATCTATCAGATAGGTTACACCAAGTTCTGAGATGGGCCCTTGGTTCTGTTGAAATTTTCCTTAGTCGCCATTGTCCATTGTGGTATGGCTATGGAGGAAAACTGAAATGGCTGGAGAGGTTGGCTTATACTAATACCATTGTTTATCCATTCACTTCCATCCCTCTACTTGCATACTGCACAATTCCAGCAGTTTGTCTTCTCACTGGAAAATTCATCATCCCAACTGTAAGTACACAATTATTACACCCTTTTTTCATCACTTTACAAGGATAACAAGTGTTGTAATCACTTTCATCCCTAGTGCTTCAGAAATTATCACATGATGGTTCTGGATTGTTATCAAACTTAACAAGGCATATAATAGAGATTTTAAATTCAATCTTTGTTATTGACCAGAAATCAAGCGAGTTTACCATATAAAAGTGGATGTGGATGTAAATCTGATACAAGTCGATGTTGTAAAATTGAGTTAGACTTAAAGTTCACCTCTTAACCAAAAACAGAAGTGATAGCACTTGCTTTGTTGTTGATGATCTAAAATAGTGCAATAATTTGTCTAAGAGTTTCCATTATTTTGATGCCGACTCTATGCAGTTGGGCAACCTTGCTAGTGTATGGTTCATGGGTCTATTCATCTCCATCATTTTAACCGGTGTGCTTGAGCTGAGGTGGAGTGGTGTGAGCCTTGAAGACTGGTGGCGCAATGAGCAATTTTGGGTGATCGGAGGAGTATCTGCTCATCTTTTTGCTGTATTCCAAGGTCTCCTCAAGGTTCTTGGAGGAGTGGACACCAATTTCACAGTGACAGCGAAAGCAGCAGATGATAGTGAATTTGGAGAGCTTTACCTGTTGAAGTGGACAACACTTCTGATCCCACCAACCACTCTTATAATGATGAACATGGTGGGAATTGTGGCTGGAGTCTCTGAGGCCATTAACAATGGGTATGGTTCATGGGGTCCTTTGTTTGGGAAGTTATTCTTTGCCTTCTGGGTTATTGTCCATCTCTATCCTTTCCTCAAAGGTCTCATGGGAAGGCAAAACAGGACTCCTACTATTGTTGTCCTTTGGTCAATTCTTCTGGCATCAATTTTCTCTTTGATTTGGGTTAGGATTGATCCTTTCTTGCCAAAACAAACTGGTCCTATTCTCAAACAATGTGGAGTGGAATGCTAAGGTAGTGGAGTTGCACTTGCGTGTACTACTACAATGGATATTTTTTAAGGCACCACTTCTCATATTCACCATGCTCAATGTTTAGGTAGTAGATTAAGAGTACTTGATTCACAGCAGCGAACACATAAGAATGTAAGAAATATGCATGAAATATATATATATATATATATATATATATATATATATATATATATATATATATATATAGTGAGAGATAAT
>Ga0214544_1000874_pt1 | contig 59399 bp, 28 predicted proteins | sample CNSS3metaG_FD_160074 | JGI IMG/M metagenome (GOLD analysis project Ga0214544, IMG submission 160074) | Root nodule microbial communities from cowpea collected in UCLA plant growth center, Los Angeles, California, USA - CNSS3 | ecosystem: Host-associated > Plants > Roots > Nodule | place: USA... | reverse complement strand
ATCTCTAAATAGCTCGAGATAATGTGTACGAACATAGGTGGCGCTTTTGTTAGCAAATATCGTGCACCCTACAAGGTGCAAAAGATATGCACGTGCAGCAAACTCCCATAGCTCGTTTTCACAACAGTTGTCATACAACTCTCTCAGCCAACTAAGTCGGACCTGTGCACCCCGACTTTGATTCAGCTCCATACAAGCCATGGCCCGGTCAACACCAAGAAGTGTCGTCAAAATCTCAACTGAATCTTCATATTCAAGATTTTTAGTCGAGCAAAAGTTTCCACTGATGGGAAGATGGAGAAGTGACCATACGTCATCTAAAGTGATGGTCATCTCCCCAATGGGTAGATGAAAAGTATTAGTCTCGGGATGCCATCTCTCCACGAAACCCAATACTAACCCAAGATCAATATATTCATATAAAATATCGCACAGAGGCGATAATCCAGAAGCTAACACAAAAGGTGCAACAGAAGGGTGAGGACGTCCTAATTTCTTCACTTTTTTAATATGGGAGACCACTTTCACAACTCGGTCCTAACAAAAGAAACAAAAAAGAATAAAAATACTTAACAACAAAAAAATTAAACATATATAAAAACTTCTTACTGACCTGACCATCCCATATCATGCGTGCAACATGATCCACGTACCGGGTCAATAAAGATGTATCATATGGACCACCAGGAAATCCTCCACCATCGTTATCAATCCCCTGCTCGTCCTCCTGAGGAACGTCGGAAACCTCATTCTCAACAATATCACCTCAACAACATTAGCCTCATGCTGACCCCTTCTACGAGTCGAAGCTGTCGGTCTCTTCTGTGCACCACCCTGTCTGGAACTCTCGGGTGCATCATTTGAACCACGTCTAGATAAATTTCCTCAAGTCCTAACCATATCTATAATAAAATAAAATACAAATTAATAAATAAAAAAGACTCGCCCTCATCTTTCCTTTTTTTTTCCTCGTAAAAACAATAACTCTAAGTGCAAGTTCAATTTCACAAATTGAAGACTGATCATAATCAAATTAATTACATGAAACGAATTTAAATAAAAAACATTAAACGCATTCAAGAAGTAAATCAGATGCTAAAACGGATTTCATACTACGTTTCGTTGGAAAACCAAAAAACACAACCAAAACGGATTCCAAGTTCCGTTTCAGCAGTGTGGGAAACGACTTCCACAATCCGTTTCACCTAAAATAAAAAAAGGAAACGGGAAACGAATTCCACAATTCGTTTCCTTAAAAAAAAGGGAAACGAATTCCACAATCCGTTTCCTAAAAAAAAAAACCAAAACGGGAAAAAACCACAAAATGGAGTTTGTATTCCGTTTCAGGTTTTTGGGAAACAGATTCCACATTCCGTTTCCTTAAAAAAAAACACTCCTATTCGTGGAAAACCCTTCTTGTCAAATATTCAAACCAAATATTCAAACCAGTATCTTCTAATCTACTACTAAAAATAAATAAATCAATTAAAATATAAATACACACATGCATGCACTGTACTAATATTAAAAAACCAGTACTTAACTGTCAAAATTGGAGAAGCGGCACGAAAGGATGAAAGGCGGTTGCCGACGCTGGGGAGAAGAATGGTGTGTGGAGGAGAAAAGGATGTTGCGGAGGCTGGGGAGAACAACGGTGTGGAGGAGAAAAGGATGTCGCGGAGGCTGGGGAGAACAATTGTGGAAGTTGTGTGGGATAAGAGGGAGAAGGAGGATGAAGAGTGTGTGGAGGTGTGGAGGCTGTGTGCACAACGTCAGATAAAAGACTTGCACCTAGGTCAAAGATTCCAAGGGTGCAGGTTGCAGGGAATCTGCTTTATTAGGGTGCGTTTTGGGTGCAGGGGTTTTGGAGGTGCAGTGCGGTGAGGGGTGCAGGGGTTTTGGGGGTGTAGTGCGATGAAAGAGATAAAAGAAATAGTAACTGATTTTTTTACCATGGGCAAACATGGAAATAAAGTAGGTTTTGGGGGTACAGGAGAGATTATTGGAGGTGCAGGGAGAAGCCCCCCTTTGGTACAAATATTTTATTGTAACTACTGGATGCTTCATGGTTATGAACTCTATTTAGGTGGTTTCTTCCTCCACATCCCTTTTCTTCTTCCTGCACCTCCCTAAATTCAAAAATTCTCATTTTACCCTTTTGTCAAAAGTAAATGGAAACCCTAATTTCACCCTCCCCTCCATTCAATTCTCACTCGAGCTTTCTCCCCATTGCGTTTGTTCACCTTGCACTGCACCTCCATCTTCGTTTTGCACCTTTATTGCTCACTGCACCACGTCTTCATTGGATTGGTCAAGAAGAAGAAGAATATGGCTCTTGGGTTGTGCATGAAAGAAGAAGAAAAACAAGGGAAGAGATTTCTAGATTATATATTCCTGATGTTATTTTTCGATCTGGAAATATGTTTAGGAACACTCATTTCAAAAAAAACAATTTATATTCTAGATTTTTCGGAAGGTAATTTTTGGATTTGAAGATACCTTCCAAAACACCTAATATGGAAGGTTTAAAAGAAATACATTATGGAATTGGTGTTCTAGGAGATATTTTTGGATAAGGACCTTCCGGAACACTCATTTTGTAGAAAAAATTATTTCGGATTAGGTGTTTCAAAAGGTATTTTTTGGATTAAAGAATACTTGTAGTGGTGATGTCGAACTTTAAGCCTCACTTCTCTACTAGTGTCGCAGTCTTTGTGGTCGATGTCTCTAGTCGACCTTAAGTTCTTGGAACAGTTAATCTACTTGGATGATACCTGCACAAGATACTTTGATACTCAAGTTAGTTCTAATCCGAGATAGGTTTGTAATGAATGCAAATATAAAGATCCCAACTATTATTCTGGGATCCTATATTTATAATGCCCCTAATGAGCTTTTACCTTTTATAGGCCTACCATGGACTAATCACGCCACAATCTTCATTATATAAGTAATCCAAGATTTACATCTATCAATCCTACTTAGTTCACTTTCGCGTGAACTCTCTTAGGTTTCATGACATACCTTGGTTTATATCGTGCGTGGTCATAATCGTGTTGCCAATACCGACAATAATATAGTTGTCGATTTGAGTGCTTGGTATTAGGAGTGGCAATACGGGCCGGCCCGGCCCGTTTAGGCCTAGCCCGCATAAGGCCTGCACAATGCGGGCTGCCCCGCCCCGCCCCGCATACTCCTTGGCCCGCGGGCCGGCCCGTTTTTTTTTAATTTTTTTAATTTTTTTTAAAAATTTTATGATAAAACTTTCAATGTTTAAAAATTTGGAAACTTTAAGAAGTTCACAAAATTAAGTAAAGACTTTGGGGAATTAGATGATAAATTGATAATTCAACATTTTCATCATATTCATACTATGACATACACAATGTATTCTTTAAATTTTAGCACATTAAAAATTATATAATACTTGTCTTTTCCAGTTATACAAGAATTTGAAACGTTAATGCAAGAGTCCATAAAAGAAGTAATTAATATACATAAGTGCAAGTTTTTTTTTAATTTTATGCGGGCTTGCAGGCCGACCCGCGCGGACCGCGGACTAGCTCGTGCGGGCCACGGGCCTATGAGGGCCGAGCCCGCGCGGGCCTGTGGGCTCACTATCCTGACCCGCCCCGCATTTTTTCTGCAGGCCTGCGAGCCGGGCCCGTGAGCCAGGCCCTAATTGCCATCCCTAATTAGTATGGATGTGTACCAAAGGATCTGTATTACACTAATGTAATAGTTTATAATTTTTCTTTTGTTACGGTATATTTTTATTAAAAATTTGAGTAAAAATATGTAATATAATAAACTATCTCTTTACAAAAGATATATATATATATATATATATATATATATATATATATATATATATATATATATATATATTGTGTGTTCTATTCTTTTAGAGTAAGTTTGGAAAAGTGTGATAATAAAAGATGTTATTATATGCGCCATTTCAGACCATGTAAAAAGGCTTTTATTTTGTTACTATACTGGAAAGAAGAAAAGTAAGCTAGATTACCAAATTTAATGTTTCTTCGAATTTAAAATGCTATTTATATATTATTAAAAAAGGATAATGTGAAACTGTAACAATGTTCAGCAGTTGTATCCTAACCTGCCATCACAGTGTTTTATTTTATTTTTAAACTTTAAATATTTAAAATAAATATAAAATTAACATTTTAATAATTCTATTTTAGCTTATTATTGACCTTCTTTTAATGATTTCACCAATTTTTAATTTGATTACTGGATTTTTTCTCTAAATTTTCAGGTTGATTTTAATGTTTAATCGGCTTTTCACTTCCAGGAAGAAATAACGTGAGGTCCAAATGCATTAAAATAGTATTTTAATTGAGTATTATTAGTAATATTTAATTTTTGTAAGGTACGGGAAAAGAAAGCACGTGAAATGATGCTAGTTTTCTTTCTTTTTTCTTTTTTCCTAATCATTGTTTCTCGCAAGGATAAATTGATAATACATAATTAAACTTACATTGTTTGAATTATGGCTTCGATCAATTACTTACGAATATGGTGATTGTAGTAAAATTTTTCGTTTTGGTACATGTAACAGGAGATTTTGAACAAAAAAAAAAAAACTTATTTCTTTCCATGTTTTAGATAAAAATCAAACGGGACAAAAACTGAGAAATTAATGTCTTGTATTAAAAATTAAAAACCTGAGATAATTTTAGTAACAGTACTAAAATATATAGCAGCTAAAAATACTCAATCCAAAAAGTGATCATAATATTTCATCCATTATTGCAACATGACAAAAGACACCTCAATTTTGAAATGACAAATGATTAGATGGATTTCAATTATTATAAGCAATAAAAAATGTACAAAAAATATATGTTGTAATTTAACAACAGACACGTATTAAGGCATAATAAACATAAAATATCTTCTTTGAGGAGATTTATAATAATCAGGGACCAAAAAACATAGCATAAAATATAGACTAAAATGAAGCATAGATATGTTTTTGTTAGATTTGAAAGATGAAAGATGAAACATGAAACCTCGATGGAGGTATCTTTCAGTGTGCATTACAGAGTCTGTTCAATTCCATAGGACACTGTCACTTCTGTCGGTTCCTTAATGACTGCCACGTTTATTTATTTATCTGTCTCTTAAATTAATTAGTATTGTTTTCTTTCAAAGTTTCTCTTCTCAGTTTCTTCAAATGCTATGTTCATTCTTTCTTTCTCGTTGGCATCAAACGTTTGTGGTTTTCCTACTTTCACTGTTTCCTTATGGGAAGGCGTGCACCCTGAAGGTGACTCTTCTTTGGCATTCTGTACAGAACAACCATTTCTGCTTCTCTTTGACTTCTACTTATTGTCCTTATTATCACAATATAGCCACTGCAGATTTTTTCTTTTTTAAATTACTCGTGGTTATTTCTGTGTGAGCACTGTTTAAATTCTGATAATAATAATAATAACAGTAATGTGTTAGTTCTATGCGAGAAGAAATTACAATGTGCTGGAGCTGATGTAATTGTTATTGTTGGAAGAAACTATTAGAAAATATAATTTGTCTTGCTCTAGATGTTTTACTGAAGCTTCCTCACTAAAGGGTTCTGTTCTGTTATATGTGATGTATATGTGATGCTTGCAGATTCTGATATTGGAATTCTGTGCTTTCTGAAGTATTGATATTTACTGTGATGGGAAGACAGAGTCCTGGAAAATGGATCAGAAACTTGCTTCTGGGGAAGAGATCGTCGTCAAAGTCCAAGTCTTCAAGAGAGAAAGATATTTATGTAAGTTTTTCTTTCTGGCCTTTGTGATAGGCCTCAGTCTTTGTTTATGTATAATCTTTCTCAATGTCTATATTATTATAGAAATAAAAGGGTGTCTGAATGATAAGAATCTTTAACTGGTCAAAATTTACCTGCAGCATTAAAGTGTTGTTTTTTTATTATTTAATCCAAATTATTGCTCATGTGTGAATGCCAGAAGTGCAAAGTCTTTTCTGAAATATTTCTAATTTGCTACTCTGGTTTTTATTGGCTGTAACAGTAATGTAAGCACTTAGACTTTCTAACCTGCAAGTTGTAATTGTGAATTCTGTTGTTGTAAAGAAACCTTTAAGTAACAAGGATGTTCTGGTGGTGTCTTCGGAGACATCAATGTCCTCTTCTATATCTGGTGCAAATGCTATTAAAGGAAAGCTATCAGAAAAGGAAGTAATTAGTGTATCATCAAACGATGGGGTAATTCTTGAAAATGAAGTTGAGCAGGCCAATGGAAAGTCTCTTGATGATTTTTGTTCTGAGGAACATAATGAGAAAAGCAGGCTAATAAAAACAGCAATAACAATTCAGGCTGCTATTAGAGGCTATCAGGTATTCACATCTTACATTTATACAATATCCTTTGGAAGTTATGTTCACTATCAGATTTTTATATGTCACCTGTTTGTACGAGCTTCTCCATATTCTAGGAGAAAAATAGCGAAAACAAAAAATTGAATGGTTCATGAATGCATAAAGTGATTCATATCTTATTCAATTGAAGGCGCGAGGGACATATAAAACTGTAAAGGTTATCATTCCACTGCAAGCTTATATTCGTGGCCAGTTGGTTAGAAGACAAGCTATTTCTGCTTTGTATTGTGTGAAGTCAATAGTTAGATTTCAAGCATTGGCCCGTGGTTACAAGGTTAGGCACTCTGATATTGGCCTTGCAGTGCAGAAAATTTTTAAGGTAAACATACTTGAACTAATGATATCAGCACAATCATCTGTGGTTTATGTTTGATAGACATTTTACAGGTTTTTCATTTAATCAAATTGAGAGATGTTAAAATACAACGAGAAAGTTTTAGTGATTTATGCTTCACATTTCATAGCTTTAATCACAAGATGAATTTTCATCAGCTACTTGACCTTTTACTCGTATGCATCAACTAACTGCTTCTGCAATATCTTTTTGCTCAGGATACTAAATTCTCGAAATCTATTGGAGTAGTTGCATCTACACAGGCAGTGAAGCTCTCAGATAATATCTTTGCTCACAAGGTAGCAAGTTTTTGTGTCTCATATACAAAGTGTAACTTTGCTCTTGTTCGCACTTGAGATGATATAGCTTAGCTTATTCAGTTCACTACAAACAAGAATTAAGATGTCATTATCAACTAATACTTTTACTGTCCATGAAAGATTGTTACCCTAATAAATTTAAGGTTGGTGTTCTTGCTACTTGCGTTCTTTCTTGTTTAGTTTGCTGAAATAGTATGCGTCAGTTATGTTTTGTCTTTCGGTTCTCTCGTGTTAAAGTATCCTATATGATTTTCATATGTTTGTCCTATTCTTGTCCCTTTTTCTTATTGTTTTAGATAATAAGTTATGATATATATGCCTTTCAGCTTCTGGCTTCATCACCCTCTGCTGTTTCTCCACATCTCAAATATAATACTGGTGAACCTAACTTTTGGGAATGGCTTGACCGTTGGACGAAATCACACTTTTGGGTACCTCTTCAAGAAGCGCAGAGATCTGATTCAGTGTCTGATAAGCAAAACGGAAGTTCTCAAACTGTAGAAACTAATAAGGGACAAGTTAAAAAAAATGCCAGGAAAGGACCTCATGATTTAGTCTCAGATTCCATAAAAAGTAAACGGAATCCAAAAAAGGATTCAAACCCCGCATTGCATTCAGCTAAGGAACATCCACCAAAGGAAATTGAGAAAAGGGGTTCTAGAAAATCTCAAATTCAGAATGTTTCTGATAAGTCGGAGGCTTCTAATGAGAAGACAACACACATCAGAAGAAAAGTTTCAGACCATACAAAAGTCAATGATGTTCCAGAGGCTGAAATTCAGAACATTTCACCAGAGAAGATGAAATGTTTGGCAGTGTCAAAGTCAGAAGAAGGTGATGCTGAGAAAAGTCTTACACAGCAAGCAGAAGAGCATGATAATAGTTTGATGAATGGTAAAGATGGAGGAGTGATTGAGGAGTTGAATGATGTGAAGAGTAAGAATTTCCAGAGAAGAGCTTCCCTGCCTGCTAATTTTACAGATCTTGAAAATGTGTTGCATGATAACACTCCAAGACTTCCAAGTTACATGGCTCCTACTGAATCTACAAAAGCTAAGCTAAGAGGACAGTGTTCTCCACGGTCTGTTAGTGATCTGGCAGATGTAAGCAGCATAACTCGCCGGCTTTCGCTTTCATCTTCGCTTAGCGGCAAGCTAGGTTCATTCTCTCCACGATCAGATAGATTGGCTGCCTTGACCAACAAGATAAGGACTGATAGATCTCTATCATCTTCAAGGGATGGAACTGGTAAGAATTTAAGATTTTCCACCCTTTTCACCTATTCATGAGATAAGATTTTTTGGTTTTAGTTGAAATAGTATGTACTTGAAATAAATGTGGAGTGCTTACAATAGTAGTGAACTCTGCATGAAGCCTTACTTTTTGGCATTCATCACTGTGTTGTGCATATTATCAAATTTCAGATAAGTTGATTCAACCTCAGTGGAGAAGGTGACGCTACATCATCCCTCAGATCAAAGATGCTGCAATGAGGTCCAACAGATAGTGAAATATATGCTGACTTTTCCCTTCTTTACTCATAATTCTTATGTATGATCATAAATATTGATGGATATGTCTTGTAATAAGAGTCTGTTTATTACTTTATTTCATGTATTTATGATACTATGAATGTGTTGGTGTTGGTGGGGCTATATTTAAATTTGTGATATTGTACTCCTCAAAAAATGGTTCCAAGGAGATGATTTCAAATTCTGAGAAAACTTTCGGATGATGTGTATAATGCTATAGCAGCAGAGATGAGATCTAAATATGGTGAGACCGATAACAATGCAGCGCTATCCTATGCCTCAATAATGTTAATGGGACAGTTGCATTTCTCAACTTTATATGCCCCCTAACTTTGTTTTCTTCATCATTGCCTTCAACTTATTATTATAACTTACATGTCCAAGTCTCGCATGCACAAATATTGTCTCATTCTTTCTTGTCATGTCTACATATGCCTCGTGTTAGCATCACATATCATGTCTACATATGCACAAGAGGTGTTTGATGAAAACAACTCAGAGAATTTTACGAATATTGATCTATTAGAAACTTGTTCAATATATAGAGTATACAATATCCCATGATATAAAGGAAAAAGTAAAACCTAAAATATCATCATAATACATAATATTTTATAATAATAAAGGAAAATAAAATATATTATATCTTCATCAGTAGAATTAAAATCAAGAGATATGTAATATCTCTAACACCCCCTCTCAAGATAGGCATGGAGTTTATGAAGGTCTAACTTGAAAGTAGCAGTTTTGGAAAGCAGTTACATGAAGAAAATTCTTGAGAACTTGAGAAGAGCGAGAACTTGAAAAATTCAAGAAACTTGTGAAATTCTAGAAATTTGAGAACCTTGAGAAATTCAAGATCCTTGAGAGATTCGAGAACCTTAAGAAATTCAAGAAATTTGAGAACCTTGAGAACTCGACAACCTAGAGAAGTTAATAATCTTGAGAAGTCAAGAACCTGAAGAAAGTCGACGAGAACTTAGAGAAAGTCGCGAGAACATGAAGAAAGTCAACGAGAACTTGAAGAAAGTCAACGAGAATATCCAGAAAGTCGACGAGAACACGGAGAAAGTCACGAAAATCTATAAACAGTCACGAGAACATGGAGAAAGTCGACGAGAACCTGTGAAAGGCAATTAACCAGAAAATGAAGTAGGATTCGCCATGACAAGAAATCAATAAGAAAGGAGAAAATGCGGAAGGTTTTTTTTTTTTTTTCTCTAATACCATATTAGATATGTATAAGTCATGGGAAGGAAAAAATGCACAAGAGATGTTTGGTGAAAACAACTTCAAGAGAGCTTGCTTACTTTTCATATTGATCTATTAGAAACTTGTTCAATATATGGAGTATACAATATCCCATGATATAAAGGAAAAAGTAAAACCTAAAATATCATCATAATACATAATATTTTATAATAATAAAAGAAAATAAAATATATTATATCTCCATCAATAAAATTAAAATGAAGAAATATGTAATATCTCTAACATAAACAAACTCAAATTTCCTCTCCTCTATCAATGGTTAACTTGAGAACTTCAAACTTCAATAAACAAGTTCTCTTTCATCCCAGTACATGGTAGAATTGGTCCATTTGCACCTGATGTTGTCCAAAGCGAGGAACAACAGTTGTCTTTTCAATGTAAGCAACAAGCAACCTAGAGTTGTTGGTTGTCACCACCAGACACTCTCCCTTGTACTTTGCCTTATTTAAGAGTTTCTCCTCATCTTCTATTTTATGGTTAGAGAAAACAAAATCAACAATCCAATCACCATCAGAGTAAATTGCTTTGTCACTTATTGTAATCAATGGCATCTCCTCTACTAGTTCCTCCATGTCTGATGTTGCCATTTTCTTGTTGTCCACTTGTAGCTCTTCATAATCTAACTATTTATCATAATTAGATTCTTCCACAACAAATTATGCTTGCAAATCCCATTCTTCATCACTCTTACTAAGTGTAACGACATTACCTTCTCCATCTCAGTTCAATAATCTTAAGAAAAATGACCTTTTTTTTTCTTTTTATTTATCTATCATCTCTGAATTGAAGTTGTCTTGCTCTCCCTCATTGTGGACCTCCCTCACAACCTTGTCTACTCCTTAAGCTTTTTTCTTTATTATTGAATTTGGTCATTGTATTGACTTCTATAAGCAATTTATTTTTGGTAAAGAGTGCCCTAACTCTTTTCATAGACACCTTAGACATTTGTTTTTTGTTTAAAGCTTCTTGGTTAACCAAAATATTCTCTAGCTCTATCAAAACAGTAAGCTTATTCAACCCTTTCCTTTGATATCAAATGTTGAATAACATATAAATGAAAAAGGAGAAAAGTTTGGTGATCAACACCTATTTCTTTCTTGTGTTTTGTATTTGATTATTTTACACCATGTTGTTGCAAGTATTTATAATAACTAAATTTTCTAAAAATACTAAAATTAAAAGTATTCTTAGCCTGATCAAATATAGCAAAATATAGTAGAAGCAAATAATCAGTGTTCCTTAAATTAAGGTAAATGAGAGAGTAGTCCTTACTATTTTAATATAATTGTCTGGTTAAATATATTTTTGGTCTTTTAATTTTCAATCAAAATTACAATTAGTCATTCTTTGAAATTTTGATTCAATTTAGTCTTCAATTTTAGAAATGTGTCAATTTAGTCCTTTTAACCAAATTTTGTTAAGTTTATTTGACGTTTTATGATAATATTTAAGTTAACATTGAAACGAAAATGTAATAAATGGTATAAACAACTAAAATACTATCATGAAATATGTTTGAAACTTCAAATAAACTTAACAAAAATTTGATTAAAGTGACTAAATCCACATATTTCTAAAGATGGGAGACTAAATTGGTTTAAAATTATAAACAATTTTCCCTCAGTTAAAGAACAAAAATAGATTTAACGTCTCTCAGTCTTTCCTGTTTTATTTGAGAGAAGTTGACCCAAATAAAAATAACTTTTAATAAAAAAAACAAAGAAAAATATACTAAATAATTATATACCGTAAATTTAACAACATTATATTTATAAGTTATTAATTATAAACAATATACTTATCATTGAGTTTAATTTATGGTGATTAATGAAGAATTGGTATTATATATACATTTTTTTTAGTTCCTGTAAAATTGGTAAGTTTTTTTTTTTATGAAAACTTCTTTGATTTCCATTACTCAATGTAAGTTTTTGTTTTGGTTTCTTTATTGTATGTATAATGTGATTCTAATTAATCGCTTGTGTAACCTCCTTAAGTAACACTAATTAGTGTACAAGGTTAATATTGGATATTTCCGAAAAAGTAATCTAGGTTTTAAAATAAATATTTATTTAACTTAAAATTATCACTGTGAATTTAAAGTGGTCATTATAATTATGAGTCATTTTTCTATGTTCAATAAATATTAAAATGGAATACAACTACATTGTAAATAGCTTCCAAATGATTATTTAAAATTTAAAAATAAAAAAAATCAAGATCACTAAATGAGGAGAAATTTGACTCACCTGCATCCATATATACATATACAAAATAAAATTCCACGCATCTTCTATAGATGTACTAAAATATGAAATTAAGATAAAATTTTATATTAAAAATAGTTGAGCGTGGGTTTGATCAACGCACATTTTTACCACTTCTCCTACCACCTAATGTGGATTGAATTTTTACATTTTAATTTTAACTTTCAATTTATTTTTAAGCTGTAGAAGTGTTAGAGAAAATAAAAAAAGTCCATTCCGTGCGTGAGTGATCTTTTGGGCAAAAAATCTCCATTCTCTTAGGCATTCTGGAAGCTGCCATTTTTGGACCTCATTTTATCGAACTCACCAAGTCTAATAGAACCTTCACACAGAATCCATTTTTTCATTCTTCACTATACATTGCCAACCATAAGGTAAGAAAACGAAGCCCCTTCCCTCCTATGCACACTGCAACCATAAAGCTAGTGAACGAAGCCCCTCCCATTTTTGAACGAAAGAGATTTTGCACATAATAAAGTTGACAGATTTTGGAAGTCATAAGAATACACAATTCTCTCCCTTACAAAAAGGGTGGACCCTAGTTGTGCACACCAATATACCAAACCTAATCCCACTTTTTCTAAACCGGTGTAAGTTCATTTGGAAAAAAACTAACCTACAACATTTTTAAACTTATCTTGCAACCCAAGCGCAATTAAGGTGTAACCCACCAAGGATTTTTTGCATACAAAAAGTTGACAGATATCAGAAGTGCATAAGAACACACAAATCTCTCCCCTACTAAAAGGCTAGTCCCCAATTGTGCACACAAATACCAGACTCCATCCCACTTATTATACACCAGGTGTAAGTTCATTTGGGAAAAAACTAGTCAGCAACATTTTTAAATTTATCTATAACCCAAGAGCAATTAAGGTGTAACCCACGAAGGAGTTTTTGTACAAAATAAAATTGACAGATTTTTGAAGTGCATGAAAACACACAATTTTTTGCCTTACTAAAGGGTGGACCCCAATTGTGCACACCAATACCAGACCCCCATCCCATTTCTTCTAACATTACAAAAATTTTAGATATTAGCTACGGAAAATTTCGTAGCTGATCTGTAGCTAATTCGTAGCTAAAACGTTTTGCGACAGATTACCTACCAAATTGCTAGGGAATTTTTCATAGCTAAATACAGGCAGCTAATTAGAGCGGGATATAATATGTAGTTAATCCCTCTTTATTCCCTCTCTAATTGAAGTGAAAAAGTTTTAAAATTTCTAGCTAATTTGTCACAATTTTTTTTCTCGCTAATCCGTAGCTAATTTTTCGTAATTTCGTTGTCGCTAATCCGTAGCTAATCTGTCGCAATTTCGTTCTCGTTAATCTGTAACTAATCTGTCGTAATTGTGTTATCGGTAATTCGTAGCTAATATGTTGCAATTCTCTTCTCGCTAATCCATAGCTAATCTGTCACAATTCTTTTTTCGCTAATCCGTAGCTAATATGTTGCTAATCTATCGTAATTTTATTCTCACTAATCCATAGTTAATTTGTCGCAATTATTTTATCATTAATCTATATCACAATTGATTTTCAATACCTATTTAAAAAGGATATATAATCAATCCTACAATGATCAAAGTATATCCATCAAACAGTACAAAATAACATAAAAGTTTCCACCAATGTATAATAGTTTTAGGACACAAAAGCATCAGAGGGTATCAACAAAAAAGTAATGCATCAACACAATTAAAACTAATTTGTCACAATTTTATTCTCGCTAATATGTATCTATTCACTTAAAAATATTATTTTGTTAATTACAATTACTTCATAGTTATTCACTCTTTAATCCATACTGTAAGACCCGTGAAAATTAATTAATTAAATAATTAATTAATTAATAAATGCAGGTAGAAAGCGCCTTTATGGCATTAATTATTGTTTGATATGATGTGGAAAAGTACTAACTCAAATGGTTGAGAGTACTTTGATTGTGTGAGAGGACTTGGGTTTGAGTCCTATGTATGCCAATTATGTGTTGTTGTTTTATTATTGATTTTTAATAATATGTATAAGTATGGAATTGGTAATGTAAACTTATATTGATTGGAGTGTATCACCAAATGTGAATTGGCATAGTGGTTGTGCTTTGGCATTATGAGTGAGGGTCGCAAGTTCAAACCTTGGTAGATAGAACTTAACCTTTATTTTTACTAAATTTAGCTTGGAATGAATGTGGAAAGGTAGAGAGAACCTAGCAGAATGGGGCAGCCAAGAGGGTTGGAAAACCACCATATAATTAACATTGAAGAGGAATTAAAACCACAATTAAGCCCAATTTCGTTTTAGTTTTTAAAACCCATCTTAAAGACACCTATAAAAGCCAAATTGCCACATTTTAGGTTAAGGGAAGGGTTTTGGGTGTGCAAGGGCTGAAGCAAGAAGGCAATTGTGGATCAAAGGTCCTGTTGGTCTCAACTTTGATCACTAATTTCAGGTTAAGGGAGTTGTCCTTATGCGCTTAAATTGATTGACATGTGTTATGGTTTTGGGTCAATTCTGTTTTCAATTGATTTCTGTTGACATGAAATTCGTACATTATGTGTGGTGATAGAAAGCTTAATTAATTGATGTTGTGCGCATAATCCTATAATGCATTATATTTTTGGGAATGAGGGTTTTTGGTAAAGGAAGGGTGGTGGAAGCCTAAATTTTGTGTTTTGGTAGCTTAATGGGATATAATGCATGATTTTGATGGTTGTTTGCCATTACATTGTCTTGTTAATGATTGAGTAGAGTTTTGGTATTGGTTTGGTGCACTGTGCGTGTGATCAGACTCGAAACCCTGCAAGTCTCACCCAAGCGACTCCATCTCGCCTAAGCGAGAGTTGCAGAGTCTCGTTTTGGTCCTGGTTCGCGTTACTCGCCCAAGCGACCTTGGATGGGGTTTAGCGACTTAGTCTCTCGCTTAGGCGAGAGACACTCGCCTAAGCGAGGTTGCGAGGAAATCTGGATTGTTTTGAGCGCGAAACCTCGTCCAGGCGAGGAGTTTGGTGGGTTTGAGCGAACCAGGGTCTCGCTCAGGCGAGATGGTCTCGCCTAAGCAAGATGTCGCGATCAAGTTGGATGTGTTGCTTGCATTGTAGCTCAGGCGAGATTGAATTGGGTGTTTGGGCGAGAGATGATCTCGCCTAAGTGAGATAACGTGATGAGGCTGTTCGTTTAAGCTCGCTCAGGCGAGGTAAATTAGCCTAAGCGAGGCTGAGGGCTTAGCTTGGACGAGAGTCCCTGGCTTAAGCAAGTTTATACGAATTACTATGTTTGTATGTGCTTGTGTGTGTTGGTTTGGATACTTTTTCCTAAGTATAGGAAGTATATGCATGGGGTGTGGTGTTTGGGCTTGAAGGACTAAGTCCAATAGGGGTCTGGGATGTGTTTGATGGTTGGACACATGATGGGCATGGAACTGGTTGAGTTCCCGTCGGCTACTAATGGGCGAGGAGTCCTTAGTATGGTGATTACATGTGTCGACGCACGATGGGCAAGGAACGGTTATGTTCTCGTCGGTTACTATTGGGCGAGGAGTCCATAGTATGGTGATTGCGTGCGTGTTGTAAGACCCGTGAAATTAATTAATTAAATAATTAATTAATTAATAAATGTGAGTAAAAAAGAGCCTTTATGGCATTAATTGTGGGTTGGTGTGACGTGGAAAAGTACTAGCTCATGTGGTTGAAGAGTACTTGGTTTTTGTGAGAGGACTTGGGTTCGAGTCCTATGTATGCCAAATTATGTGTTGTTGTTTTATTGTTATTTTTAATAATATGTATGAGTATGGAATTGATGATGTAAACTATTTTGCATTGGAGGGTATCACTAAGTGTGAGTTGGCATAGTGGTTGTGCTATGGCCTTACGAGTGGAAGGTCACGGGTTCAAACCTCATTTGATGAGAACAAATTAATCTCTTTATTTTTGCTATAATACTTGTGGTCTGAATGTGAAAGGGTGGGCAACCCCTAGAGGTAATGGGCAGCCAATGGAGTTGGAAAAACAGTCCATAATGGCTTATGAAAGGTAATAATAGGCATTAAAAAAGTCAATTTTCGTTTTATTTCTTTTTACCACAATTAGGAGTCATATAAAAAGGAAGAATTAGGCCATTAGAAGGGTTTTGGAAGTTTGAAAATTTGAGTGAGAAAGGATCACGAGTTTTGAGTGCGAAAGCTAATTGGGATTAAGAGCAAAGCGGTGGTGATTGAGAGAGCAAAAAGGGAGGGTTCTAGCAATCAAAAAGTCAGGGTTAGGCAACCTTTGGAAGCAAAGATTCACAGGTTAGGGGAACTGAACCTAATTTTCGTATTATTATTTGAGGTGTATGAAATTGCTGATTGTATGTATGAATTTCGTGTTGAATGCAATCTGAATTAGTGATTGGGGTATTTGGAAATTGTGGCTTGAAAGTCCTACCAATTGTATGGTTGGGAGGGGCTTACGCATTGTTCACGTGATTATGGTCTTAAACTGATTTTTGAAACTATATTGGGTCTCCACTGATATAAAGGGTATACTGTGAAATCAAAAATTTGTGTGTCGTGTGCTGTAATTTGTAATTTGGTGGATTGAGATGATGTGTAAAGACATGTTATGTATCCTTATGATTAGAGTGAGGGTTTTGGGAATTTCATGGTTAAAATTGGACAAATGTTGTGTATTGGTAGTCCCACCGGGTGCAAATATGTACACTAATATGTGGATGGTTGATTTAGGATGCTTGGTATAGTACCTATTGGGTTTTGGAGTATGGTGTGGGTTGTTTTCGTGATGGAACAGTGGCGAAACTCTGTGATTTTCGCCCAAGCGGCTCCTTCTCGCCTAGGCGAGAGTGGCAGGAGTCCATTCAGCGTTCATACTCAGGTAACTCGCTCAGGCGACCAATGTTGGGTTGAGCGAAATACAGTCTTGCTTATGCGAGATTGGCTCGCCTAGGCGAGGGCACGAGTAATTCTAAAAGATTTGAGCGCGATATCTCGCCCAGGCGAGACGTTTTGAGTTTTGAGCGATGGACACTCTCGCCTAGGTGAGAGTGGCTCGCCTAAGCGAGTTCTCGAAGTGTATTCATGTTGTTTTTGTCGAATACTCGTCTAGGCGAGGTTTGTGTGTTGTTTGGGCGAAGGTGTGACTCGCCCAGGCGAGAGGATCTTGCCTAAGCGAGATGATGTGTTGATGTTGCTGTTTTAAGCTCGCTCAAGCGAGGTGAGCTAGCCTAAGCGAGGCTGAGGGCTTAGCTTGAGCGAGAGTCCCTATCTTAAGCGAATTTATGAGAAATTCCATGTTGGTGTGTGCTTGTGTGTGATGATTTGGCTGTTTTATCCTAAGTATAGGTTGTATATGCATGTGGTGTGATGTTTGGGCTTGAAGGACTAAGTCCAATAGGGGTCTGGGATGTGCTTGGTGGTTGGACACATGATGGGAATGGAATTGGTTGAGTTCCCGTCGGCTATTAATGGGCGAGGAGTCCTTAGTATGGTGATTGCATGTGTCGGGCGCACGATGGGCTAGGAACTGTGATGTTCCCGTCGGCTACTATTGGGCGAGGAGTCCATAGTATGGTGATTGTGTGTGTGCCAGGGTCCAAGTTATGAGACTTGAATGTTTATACTACAGGCGAGGAGTCTGTAGGGCAGGACTATGAGCGGGATAGGCTCATAGGGTTGGACCATGAATGAGTTAGTTTCGTGGGAGCACAGGGAAGTCCCAAGACCTAGTTCATGCATATGACTCATGAAGGACTATGAGGTCATGGTTGGGTGATTTGGAAATTATGAGTTTTGTACTTATGTGGTTTTGGGTTGGGAAACATGTTTATTTCATATATCTGTTTATATTTTATTGTGCATAGCTCACCCATCTGTGTGTGTGGCGATGATCGAATATCTTGTTATCCGGGAGTAGATGATGTGACAGGTGGGCCAGGAGATGCATAGACTCGGAGCGAGGGCTAGCAGGGGATATTTTGTATATACATATAGTATATGTTTATGATTTTGTTTTGAGAACCTCATGTAAACTTGGCGGGAGCCATTGGTTTTAATTCAGTTTCATGAAATTATGGACTCCTGGTTTTTATGACTTTATATATATTAAAGTTTTAAATTTCCCGTGTTTTGGGAAATAGTTTATATTAAATGCGGACTTTATTGTATTTCGGATTTTATTTATTTATTATTAGTAATATTTCATAGGGATGTTACACGTGTTAGGGTCCAAGTTATGAGGCTTGGATGGTTTACTACAGGCGAGGAGTCTATAGGGAAAGACTATGAGTAGGATAGGCTCATAGGGTTGGACCACGAATGAGTTAGTTTCGTGGGAGCACAATGAAGTTCCAAGACCTAGTTCATGCATATGACTCATGAAGGACTATGAGGTCATGGTTGGGTAATTTGACAAATCGTGAAATTTTAGTTATGTTATTTTGGGATGGGCGACATATTTATTTCATGAATCTATTTATATATATTATGCATACCTCACCCTTTCTGTGTGTGTGTGTGGCGATGATCGGATGACTCGTTATCCGGGAGCAGATGATTTGATAGGTGGGCCAGGAGATGCATAGACTCGGAATGAGGGATAGTTGTGGATTTTGTTTATATGTTATTATTTTAATTTTTGAGATAAATATGTAATCCTTTGGGAGCCAAGTGAATATTATTTTAGTTTTATAAAATTATGGACTCCTGGTTTTATGACATGTATATTAAAGTTTTAAATTTCCCGTGTTTTTGGGAAATGATTTTATATTAAATGTGAACTTTATTTTTATTTCAAATTTTAATTATTAAATATTAATAATATTCCTTAGAAATGTTACACATACTAAGTCTTGTCCAACCTGTGCCCATAATGAAAAGGGAGAGAAAAAATGAATGATTCACAAGAGTGTCTAAACAATTTCAATATTGTCACTACACATTTAGAAAGAAAACTAATTCTTCCATGATCAAAGTATTCCTAATAATTATATCAAACCGTGCAAAACAACATAAAAGTATGTGCTTCCATGTAGTAACATTTTTAATAATTATAATAAAAAAATGTTAATAAAAATAGAAAAAAAGTGTAATAATATATGTGACATTTTTAAAATTGTTATAATATTATTGTTAATACTCTTTATAATAATACTTTAAAAAAATTTAGCTATATAGTATAATTTAATGTAATTTAACTAAATTTATCTTAATGTTATTATGTAAAAACATTTTTGTCAATATTAATATTTCTTTTGATTTAATTAACTAAAATAATTTTAAAGCTTACAATTAATTATTATATATATATATATATATATATATATATATATATTTCAATTAATTTTAATTTTAACTTTCTAATATAACTTAAGTTGTTTCTTTTAAATTTATAAAAAATAGTTACATAGGTAACTAATAATATTTCATTTTATTGATTAAAAAATATATAAAGATATTTTCTAAATAAAAAAATAGAAAACAACTTTAATATTTTTTTTAAAAGTGTCTTAGTCCTAAAAAGTATAATCAGTTTTAGTTTAGTTAAAGTATATCAAGGCACCTCTTTCTTTAATTTATATTTATCTTAAATTTTCGATTCTTTTATTAAAATTAAAATTAAAATTAATATATTTAATCTCCTCTTTTACTGTATTATATATTTTAATTAATTTATTAATATTTATATTTATAGTTTATATTTCAATATATACAATTATATTTTAAAAAATATATAATTTTAAAACATTTAAATTAAAATTAATTTTAAAACATTTTAATTAAAATAATTTAAAATATTTAAATTAAAATTAATTTTAAAATATTTAAATTAAAAATAATTTTAAAATATCTAAACTAAAAATAATTTTAAAACATTTAAATTAAAAAAATATATTTATACTAAAATTAAAAATAATTATAGTACATTTTAAATGAGAAGAATTAGTTACAAATATATTTTCTAGTAAATTTGTAGTAATTTTGCTACGAACCAGCTACAAGTTTATTCCTTCACTATTTTGTCACAAATTAGTGGAAGATATTAGCTATAAATATATGTTATAGTAAATCTGTAGTTATTTTGCTTCGAAAAAGCTACAAATTGTTTCCTTCGCCATTTCTTCACAAATTAGTGGCAAATTAGTGAGGAATTAGTTATAAATATATATTATGGCAAATCTGTAGCTATTTTGCTACAAACTTGCTACAATTTTATTCTTTTGCTATTTTCTCGCAAATTAGCAAGGGATTAGCTACAAATATTTTCCCTTACTAATTTCTCTAACAAAATAGAATTTTTCTTATAGTGTAAATTGGGTGTACATTTGGGAAAAACTAACCTACAACATTTTTAAATTTATCTTGCAACCCAAGAGCAATTAAGGTGTAACTCACGAAAGAGCTTTTGCACAAATCAAAATTGACAGATTTTGGAATTGCATGAGAACATGCAATTTTCCCCCTTACTAAAAGGTTGAACCCCAACTATGCACACTAATACCAGATCCCATCCCACTTCTTCTAAACTAGGTGTAAGTTCATTTGGGGAAATTTAGCATGCAACATTTGTAAATTTATCTTGCAACCCAAGAACAATTAAGGTGTAACCCACGAAGGAGTTTTTACACAAAATAAGGTTGACAAATTTTGGAAGTGCATGAGAATACACAATTCTCTCCCTTACTAAACGGGTGGACCCTAGTTATGCACACCCATACCAGACCTCATCCCATTTCTTCTAAACCAGGTGTAAGTTCAATGGGGAAAAACTAGTTTGTAACATTTTAAAACTTATCTTACAACCTAATCTTAGGCGACGAAGTAGATGAATAACAACATTCGTCTCCACAAAACCCCCAATGTGTCGTGCATTGGACGCACAAAAATTATGATCAAAATCCTTCGTTTAGGGCTTGCAAAATTCAGTCCAAAGAAAAGAAGGGGAGAAGGGGCTAGAAGGGTTATGGTTTGCAATGTAATGAGTACAACAGAAGGGACTTCATTTGCTAGTTTTATGGGTTGCAATGTGCAAAGTAGAAGGGACGAGGCTTTGTTTTCTTACCTTATGGGTGGCAATGTTCAAAGAAGTAGGGAAAAATGGGTTATATGTGAAAGTTCTAGAAAACTTGGTGGGTGCAAAGAAATGAGGTCCGAAAATGGCAGCTTCTAGAATGCCTAATAGAATGGCAGCTTTTGCCCAAAAGCACTACAAAAAAAAACAGCTATTACCGACGGTCTAGATCCGTCGATATCAACACAAATTCGTCGGTAATCCAAATTTTCTGACAGATTTTCGACGAGCCAAAATTCTTCGATAAAAGGGGCGTAGCTAATATCTACTTACGGATAACGCCTTTTGGTAATTACCGACGGCCTTATGCGTCGATAATTTTCGAGGGCCTACATCCGTCGGTAATTATCGAGGTCCTATATCCGTCAGTAATTACCAACGGATAATGTCATCGGTAATTACTGACGGACAGTATCCGTCGAAAACTTCATGAGTTTGGCGGATCTTTTTTGACAGATTTGGCGACGGAATAATCCGTCGGTAATTTCATTAGCATTTTAAAGTGCATTTTGTTTTCGCACAGCTCACAAAATTTATCAAACCTGCAATTTCACAAATACAATCAGACCTGTCAATCTTATAATTATATCCCTAGCCAATCAAAACAGGTATCTTATACAGACATCACATGCATATATTCTAAGAGTCTACATATGAAAGTGAAATAAAGGTAAACATCTATCAATCATAATCTCATAGGTTATATTTAGCTAATATAAAAGCAGACATAAGTAACAAACTTAATATAGAAAAAAATCCTAATAATCTACATAATCATCTAATGATTTTCTTCTACAGGGTCTTCTTATTGCTCGGTCTGTGGCTGGACTACGGTGGACTGGACTGGAGTGGGTTGGACTGGAGTGGACTGGATCAGAGTGGGCTGGACTGCAGTGGGTTGTTGTTGGGGCAGTGTTGAGCTGAACTACTGTTGTTGAAGACGGTTGTGGGCATCAGCAGGTAGAAAGGCCATGACTAGATTTTGGAAGTTTTGAAACTGACTTCTCAAATTTTCATAAGCCTGATCACGTTCTTCTAGTCGTTGCGTGAGTCGGTTCACGACCTCCTTAGCGTTGCTGGAAGAAGATGGTTGTTGTTTGTGGATACCTCTTCCATAAGTGAAACCTTTGCCAAGTTCTCCAGTGCCATAAAGTCTTCCTTTATTTTTTTTCGCCAACAACATCAACCCAGCACGGTGTCCTAATGACGTCTTCCTTATCAGCATCATCATTATGCTCTGACGCATCAGCACAAGACCCTTGCTCAGATCTGACCTGTGAGACTCTAGTTGAAAATTCTTGTTGTTAAAGAAAACAATGACAAATTAGTTAAATAAGGTACAACATTTAAGTTTAAAGGAAATAATAAATAGTAAAAGGATTTCCTTACATGTGTTCTTCGAGACCTTTCATCAACAAACTGGCCAGATCCCTTGCGAAGATGAGCTTGGTAAAATACCTCATCAATGTATGCATGTCGCCCCAGCTCTTTTGCCTTTAACAAAATAAAGAGTTATATATACATCGGTTTTAAAAGAAGTAAATTATATCATAATATGAAAATAAAAAGAATTAAGATTTATACCATACGAAGGGCATGCTCATGAGTGGTAATGGAACTACCTATGTGTAGGGTCCCACCCTTTTTTGAAGCTCTATTCCTCTGGGCTATAATACATTTATTGCGATAAGAAGGAGAATTTCAATGTTCTAGCAATCAATTCCAGATATGGTCCCCAATCCAATAAGGGCGCTCTCCTGCAATCTAGGCATCTTTAAATATCTCAGATAGCCTATGAGATGCTCTATTGTGGAAATGTTTTTTAATTTGACCTTCGTGCTCAGGTCTCCACTAAACTGACCTCTGTAATAATAAATCAAGTACATATGATCTTGACAACATAATATGCATGGTGTTTAAAGTCTAATAGTAGTTAACATCTATTTTTCATTTGAAATACATACATAAATACGGAATGAAAATAAGTTTCATGATATTTTACCTTAAATCGTTGTCAGAAAGGTTCTTTCTCTTCTGGAGGTATGGCTCCCCATGATGGCCAAGGCGAAAGAAACTATTGCTTAATAGATCTTGTGATGGCCTGAGAAGCAACTCTAGAAGGAACAAACCTAAATATAAATGCATAAAAGTCATAAAAAAGAAGGCAAGGCAAATAATAAGTCATGGCATACAAATTAGTATTTAAGATAATCGGATATTACCCTCGATTAAAAGGCTCAATCATTAGTCGCTCATGGAAAGGAGGGTCAACATCATCATCAACAGCTAAATCAGGAGCATCTGCTACAGGAGCAACAACAGAAGAGGGATTAGAAGATGAGGAAGGTCTACAAGAAGTTTGAACCACGACAGGGGATGGTCCTTGATGGGAAGGTTGTGGTGTGGATGTAGTTGGTGCAATAACCACAATAGGGTGTGGTGTGGAGGTAGGTGGTGCGGGAACCACAATAGGGTGTGGTGTGGAGGTAGGTGGTGTGGAGGTAGGTGGTGTGTACCGCAGCAAGTGATGGTGCCTGAATGGGCGCACTCTTATGATATACCGTGGTAGCTGTCTTCTTGGCTTTGTCTTCTTCTTCCCTTTATCAGAACCAGATTGAAGTCTAGGTGACATTGGAACAATCAAACTATATAAAACCATAAAATTGAACATCAAATATGAACAAGATAGTTATTTTACAGTTTCAAATGACAAGTGTTATTTCACATTACCACCATAAAATTATACTTTTATAAGTTATATATTTAAAGTTTGCCAAAACATAATAATGAATCTTTTACATAAATTTAACAATTACAACAACCATAACAACATCTCACAACAACTAAATAATTCAATCATCGTCGTCATCCTCCTCCTCCTCATTTTTGTCATGATCATCATACTCGTTGTCGTTATCATCATCATCATCATCTTTTTCTTCTTCTTCTTGGTCGTCTTCATCTTCTTCGTCTTCTTCTTCTTCTCCATCTTCTTCTTGTATTTCTCCTTCCAATTCTTCAGGAGCACCATCAAAGTCATGCAATGTAGATACACTTTCAACTTCAATTATTTCATGGGCATGTGACATTTCATCAACTTGATAGGGAATATCCTTTTCCACCTCATTTGACTAAATGTGACCCCTATGCTTAGTTTGTATCGCAACACACCAACCATTTTTGTCAATGCTCCGAAATGCTGGAAATGGGACATAGTAAACTTGTCTAACATTATTTGCTAGAATGAATAGATCAAAAGGTCAGTATCTTTTACTCATATCAAGTTCAACTATATTATACCTAGGATTCACCCTTGTACCATCTCTAGAAGGATCAAACCATTCACAATAAAAAACAACTACTTTCTTTGGAGAAGTACAACGGTTGTACTCTAGCTCAAATATTTTATGAATTATTCCATTAAAACCATCATAACCACCATCTGTAATGCCCTTGGCGTACACACCACAGTTAATTGTCTTCTTTCATTTGGACCATTCATTAGTGTGAAACTTGTATCCATTAACAAAGTACGTGTGTCATTCTTTAACGCATCTTATGGGCCGATTTGCCAAATTCCTTACATCTTGATTTTTGGGACTTAATGGCGCATTATAAACTTACAGACATGCAACAATAAATTGTTACATGAATTTCGATAACAACAATTTGTTTAAGTAACAAGAGCATACATACTTGATGTTTGAGCCAGTAAGGAAACTCTGAGTATATTCGAGCAAAAGAAGTTCCTTCATGTACTTGGTTAGCCATAACAAATGGGTTATAAGATAAGAATACAATTAGTAAGTATATAAATTTCCTGATTAAGGTGCATAGATTGAGATTGGAACATACTCAAGGTACGATTTAACTTCAGTGCAATTGATTAACACATGGACATGAACAGAGTTGAATTCAGCATCACTTAACCAATAAGTCAACTCCTTGCCTGTGTGACGACCAACTTGTCGAAACACTGATAATGTTGAGTCACATGTTTCATTTTGCTAGTGTGTTTCATTCCTAACATTGCTAGGCGACAAGATGAAGTTCTTGAAATAATGAGAACAAAAATATGTTGTTTCATGATGCAAGTAGGATGCACAAATTGATCATTCCACTCTGGCTTTGTTTTTTATAGAACGTTTTGATTCCCCCATAAATCTATAAAAAGAAATGAATAGATTGTGATTTGAAACGAGAATATAAGTCTAAAACATACAAAGATATAGTAATCATGGTTTATCACCTTTCAAATGGATACATCCACCTATATTGCACTAGCCCACCAAGCCATGCTTCATATGGCAAATGAACAGGGAGATGCTCCATTGAATCAAAGAACCCAGGAGTGAATATTCTTTCCAATTTGCAAAGAATAATTGGAATATTTTCCTCTAACATTTTCAGTGAATGCTCCTTTAGTGTCGTTGAACACAAGTCTTTGAAAAAATGACTAATTTCTATTAGAGGATTTAACACGTGCATTGGCAATGAGCTGAACGCAACAGGGAGTAATGTCTCCATGAAGACATGGCAATCATGACTTTTCATACCGTGAATACTACCCTTTTTTATATTAGCACATCTTGCCAAGTTTGAAGAATAACCATTTGGCATTCTTAGTTCCTTGATCCAACGACAAACTATTTTAGATTCATCTTTTGTGAAGGTGTAATTTGCTTTTGGTTTGAGCAACCGTCCGTTAGATTGTGGCTTCAACTATAAGTTTTTTCAACCACAATATAAAGATAAATCTTTTCTTGCTTTGTCATTATCTTTGGTCTTACCACTAACATTCATCACGGTGTTGAAGATGTTGTCAAAGAAATTTTTTTCTATATGCATGACATCGAGATTATGTCTTAGCAAGTTATCTTTCTAGTATGGAAGATCCCAAAATATGCTTCTTTTGATCCAATTATGCCACTCTCCATACCCATCTATCTTTGTCACACCATTTTCAGTCACTTTTGGATAATCTTTGACTCTTCTCCAAACTTGTGATAGGGTCAACCTAGGAGGTGGCCTATCCGTTTCAACTTCCCCTTTGCGAAAGGCTTTTTTGTTTCTCCTAAATGGATGGTCAGTGGCCAAGAACCTCCGATGGCAATCAAACCAACAACTTTTCTGACCATAATTCAATGTGAATGTCTTAGAGTGCTCCATGCAATGCGGACAAGCTAATCTACCATGTGTGCTCCAACCAGATAACATTTCATATGCAAGGAAGTCATTAATAATCCACATCAAAGCCGCCCTCATAAGAAAATTTTGCTTCCTTGAAACATCATACGTCCAAATACCATTCCACAACTTATTCAAATCATCAATCAAAGGCTCCAAATAAACATCTATGGATGCCTTTGAATTAGATAGACCTGGTATTAGATATGTTAAAAACATGAAAGGCTTTGTCATACACATCTCAGGTGGAAGATTGTATGGAGTAACAATCACAGGCCAACAAGAATATGGTGAAGACGACGCCTGGATGTATGGATTAAATCCATCCGAACATAGACCAAGTCGAACGTTACGAGGATCACTGGCGAAGGATTCATGTTTTCGATCGAAGTGCTTCCAGGCTTCACCGTCAGATGGATTACGTAGCACTCCTTGAGTTTTGTTCTCATAATGCCATGTCATGTGTTGTGATGTTTCCATTGAAGCAAACATTCTTTGTAATCTTGGAATTATAGACAAGTAGAACATAGACTTCATTGGAATTGGTTTTTTTTTGCCTTCTTCCTGCATGGATTGTGTGATATCGAGCTTGTCCACAAAATTTGCATTCAAGTAATGATGCATCATTTTTGCCATTATCGTTGTCATAAAAAAGCATACACCCATTAACACAACAATCAATCTTCTTAGACTCTAATCCCAACTTTGAAACTAATCTCTTGGCTTCATAATAATTCTTTGGTAAAGAATTATTTGGTGGTGTTAGATCTAAATAGATTTTTGCCATATTGTCTAATGCTTGGTTAGGAATGTTCCAATTAGATTTGCATGCCAAAAGTCTAACGCATACTGATAGTTTCGACTCTGTTACCCCTTCAAATACAGGTTGATTTGCCTCTGCCAATAAATTGTAAAACCTCTGAGTGGCTTCGTTTGGAGACTCTTCTAAACGGCTATTGTCTTGTTCTTCAAATGAAGGATGTCGATTAAGAGCATCATTCACCATTTCTTGCATATACATAAATTGATCCATCTCAGAGGTGTGTGCAACAGTACTTGAACTATGAAGGCAATTTTCTTGTGCAGTCAAATCAACAGAGGGCATTTCTTCACCATGAAATGTCCAAATCTTGTAATTTGGCATGAATCCTTTTTGGTATAGATGAACTTTAACCACCTCGTCTTTCAAAATTTTAGTGCATTGGCACTTTAAGCATGGGCATCTAATCCCTCCATCAAGAGCATAATATTTATATTATCGAGTCGTCCGAACAAAGTTTTCAACTCCTATGAGAAAATCTTCCTTCAAACCTCTTCTTCCAGGATAACAACAGTCATACATCCAACCACGGTGGATGGGAACTTCGGCCATGTCCTGGGACAAGCCAAAGGAGGAAAATTTTATGTTACACTATGCTAGTGGAACAAAGTACAATTATCAAACATGGGACTTAAGTAATAAACCTATTACTACTTAAGCACATGCATGTAGAAGGCAAAGATATAGGGTGCATGAATAATTTCTTCATTCTAGCACACCTCTAGTTAACTTAATTTCAATTTTTGCACCAATTTTATAGTATTATTTTAATCCAATAGCAATTCACATATACAAATCATGATCAAGGTACCATTTATATAACGCAATTGGATGGGAAATTTGACCATGTCCTAGGACAAACCAAAGGAGGAAAATGTTATGTTACACTACATAAGTGCAACAAAGGACAATTATAAAACATTGGACTTAAGTAATAAACCTATTACTACTTAAGCCCATGCATGTAGAAGGCATTTGATTTCAAGGTAGCAATTATATAAAGCAATTGGTATTTGTTATAATCATACTTCTATCATATATATTCAAACAACAAAAACAAATTAAAATGAAAGCTACATACCAAAACAACAGAGAAGGGTTGAGGTTGAGTCAAAGAAGAAGGAACTACACAAAAAAAAAAGATAGTCAATGTACCTGCAAAACAAGAAGCCATTTAGAAAGTTGACTAAACTTTGACTTTTTTAACCTTAAATGCAAGTGCAAACTGATGGAGAATGTTTAGGGTGCTTTAATACACATATTCTAATTAACAAAAGAAAGGTGGAGAAAAGATCACAACTCAGAATTAATAAGGTAATTCGAGTTTGTCTAGTCAAAACCCAAAAAGTGAACTAGAAATTGGCCAAAATGACTAAGACTACCAAATTAACAAAGGAATTGTTAAGCAATGATGCAAACACATTCTAATTAGTATAAGAATGATGAAAACTAAGGCCAAAGTGAGGAATAACATGGAAAATGAAAATTCATATGTGGAGGTTAACTTGTGTGACTTAGTTTATGCATATAGAGATGATGTTGCTTTTTAAATGGTTCCACTAACTCATGTGGGGTAGTGAAGGGAAGTAAATGTGAACATATCAGCATTTGTTTGTGAGTTGTGAAAATGGACATGGTTGTTTTGTTGGGAAAACAAAAGGGTGAAGGTGAGTAAGAGTGATTATGGATAAGAGAGAGTGGGTGGGGCCAACATGAAAAGTTCCACATAAACACAAGACATGAGAATCCTATATAGAACTAAAATAAAATTTGGAAATTGCATAGGTTGTTTTCTGCAGCAAATTATTATGGATGTGTGCAAAAAAAAAGCAAAACACAAAACACTGGAAAGTGATATTTCTGTCCAAATCAACCACATGTCATGATAAGAGTTAAACCTTATTAGGCTAATGACACAATAATGAAAACAAGCCAAAGTTGGCGTCTCCAAGTCAAGTACAACTACACTTCTATGTTTTCTTTTCCATTTCCATTATTTCAATCTCATCTGCTTCACATCCTTATTATTACATGTATTTAATTTTCAGGTTTAAGAGGCATGTTTTTGGTACAAATAATTATAATAAAATTAAGCTTCTAATCACAACAGCAACATGCTCTATCACATTCAATTCAATTTAGAAATGGTTTAAATCACATTCAATTAAGATGCATATCTCATTCAATTCGTATCACATTCAATTCAGATGCACTGTAGTAGGAAGGAAAATGGGTACCTCCACGACAGCCCAGCAGCACCAAACCCCCAAGGTCAGAGCGCCTCGATGGCCGGAGCGCCTCAACAGTCGGAGCAGCACTAAACACAACACCTTCCTTCCACAATAACCCCTTCTTCGCAGAAACCCCCCACTCACACGGAACCCTAATTCGAATTCCTCTCGCCACAAAAATGGAAGCAACTACAACATAAAAATGATTGGTAAGGATGAATTAAAAGGTTGGATGATTGCTCAAACAACAAAACCCTTACCGAAACGGTTTCTGGAAACTGAGTTTCAAGTTTCGCAATGGGAGGAGGCCAGCGATAGCCTTACTAGAAGGAGGTCGTCACGATGCCGATTGTGAGTGACACGACAGCGGAAGTGGCAGCAGCAACGAGTGGCGACAATGGCGGCGACTACGGTTATGCCCTTAGAGTAGAAGACCTGCGTTTTGCAGTGGGGGAGCCAACGACAACGCTACCGGAAGGAGGCCGTCAAGGCGGCGATTGGGAGTGGCGAGGCAGCGGCAGTAGCAGGAACGGGCAACAACAAGGGCGGGAACAAGGGCGGCAATTTCGGTGGTGATGCGTTTGAAGAAGAAGAAGTGAGTTTTGCGATGGGAGGAATGGGTTCAATATGATTTTTTTAAGTTTAATCTACGAACTTATCGACAGATCCATCCGTTGGCCAACTGTCGGTAATTGTCTTGTCACCTTACCGACGGATAAATACATCGCCAAATCTCCCTTGTGGTATTACTGACGGATAAGTCTGTCCCCAAATGTTTGTTGTGTTATTTTTCCGCTCTAGATCTGTCGCTAAATCATAGTTACGACGACTATTAGTCCGTCGGTAATTAGCAGATTTCTTGTAATGAAGATCACCCACGCGTAGAATGCACTTTTTTATTTCCTGTGACACTTCTATAGGTTAAAAGTATATTGAAAGTTAAAATTAAAATGCAAAAGGTCAATCCACATTAGGTATTAAAAAAGTAGTCAAGTGATATTTTCCCACATTTATATTACATTTTTCTAATGATATGTCATGTGTAATTGCATAATTTTTAGGTCATGGGTGAACAAATTGTTTACTTCATAAATTATTTGGATCTAGAATTTCGTGATTGGATATTAATTTGTACTTGGAATGATTTCATTTTCTGGGTATTAGTTTATGTTTGGCATGATTTGAGATTTTGCAATTTTAGATTTTGGTTTTCGCAATTTGAAATTGAAAAGGCAGTAATAATCAATAAATAGTGTGTTGAAATAAATTCCAACCCTAGTTTATAAACACTCTGTTCCAATTGTAACTGTTTTGTAGAAAAACAAATGGTGTACTCCTCTATATAAGAGTACCAATAAAACATTTCCACGGTGAATAAAAAATAATTCTCAATATAAGAGTACCAATAAAACATTTCCACGGTGAATAAAAAATAATTCTCAATTTTCATTTCATATTAGTGTTTGTGTATGTTATACGTGTGAGAAATAGAGAGAAGGGAGTGTGAAGCACTTACCTTGTGACGGTGTAAAAGGGAGTGCGTGAGTGTGGAAGGCATTGGGTTCTGAACCCTAACACAGAGGTGCACAGAGGTGATTCTTCTCTCGCGTAAGTTCTAAAAGGTGAAGGTTGGTGTGTTGTGTTTTGGTGGACAACAGCTTGAACCTTTTGTTTCAAGCACGTGGCATACAAGAAAAGTTGGGCCAAGGAAGTGGGTCGGGTTTAATAGTGGTATCAGAGCAAGGTTTGATTCTCGAAAAAGAAGCTACAGGCATGGCTGCTGGTAATGGTAATGGGGGTTTCTTTTCAAACTTACCTATTCTTGATGGAAAGAATTCTGATCATTGGGTCATAAGAATGGAGGCCATTCTTGGTTACAAGAATTGTGGGAGGTTGTCACGGAGGGTGCTAAGGAGAAGGACGAAGCCGCAAATAAGAAGAAAGATTGCAAGGCTCGATGTCTCTTGCATCAATGCGTAGATCCAGTGAATTTTTAAAAGATTGACAAGGCCAAGACAACAAAAGAATGTTGGGAAATCCTACAGAGGGCTCACGGTGGTGCTGAAAAAATCAAGAAAGTAAGGCTGCAATGTATAAGAAGGCAGTTTGAGTTGGCTAAGATGGAAGATTCAGAAAAATTAGCAGACTATTTTAATAGACTACAATTATTGGTGAATCAGATTAAGAGCTGAGGGGAGGCTATCACAGAGATCAGTGTGGTGGAAAAGGTTCTACACATTCTGAGTGAAAAATTTGATAACATGGTTACAACCATTGAAGAGTGTGGCAGAGATTTGAAGACTCTGTCAATAGACGAGCTGTAGGCCACATTAGAAGCACATGAGATGAAGCGTTCAATAAGAAGTTCAGAGAAAAAGGGTGAAGAACAGGCTTTAAAAGCCCATATCAGCAAGAACAGAGGTTCTGGCAAGGGCAAATGGAGGAGTAATAGAGGTGGTGGCAGATTTGGTAGAGGTGTTCATTCCTCAGTCCAAGAATCAGGTTCTGGTGAGCAATCAGAACAGAAAGTGAAGGGTGGACGTGGATCTTGGAATAACAGAGGAAGAGGAGGAAGAAAGAATGTTGACATGAAGAAAATTCAGTGTTATAATTGTGAAAAATGGGGCCATTATGCAGCAGATTGTTGGCATGGAAGAGGGAAGTAGAAAAAGGTATCAGATGATGCTGAAGCGCATGTGGCTCAAGATGATTCAGAAGAGGAACCTGTGGTGCTAATGGTGACAACAAGTGAGGAGGAGTTTGGACGTGAAAACTGGTTTCTTGATACTGGATGCTCTAATCACATGACTGGGCATAAAGAATGGCTATCAAACATAGACACCAACAGTTCCAGCAAGATAAAACTGGCAAATGATAATGTGATTAAAGCTGAAGGAGTCGGGAATGTGGTGATCAAGAAAGATGGTAAAAAAACTATGGTGATTGAGGATGTTTTATATGTACCAGGAATGAAATGCAACCCGCTGAGTGTAGGACAGCTGGTGTAGAAAGGATTTTCAGTTTCCATGAAGGAGGAAGTGTTGAAAGTTTATGATGCAAGGAAATGACTTGTGTTGAAATCACCCCTAGCAAAGAACAGGACATTTCAGACAAGGCTCATTCTGCCAGAAAATCAATGTTTAAAGGCAACCACAGCAGAGGATGTGAGTTGGTTGTGGCACAAGAGGTATGGTCATCTGAATTTCTCCAGTTTGGAGAAATTAGTAGATAGAGGGATGGTAATTGGACTGCCTGAAACTCTAACTGTTCCAGGAAAGGTTTGTGAAGGTTGTTTGGTGGGCAAACAGCCCAGGAATGCTTTTAAGAAGCAAATGCACATGAGAGCAAAAGGTTTGTTAAAGGTGGTTTATTCTGATGTTTGTGGACCATTCGAAGAACTGTCACTTGGAAAAAATAAATATTTTGTCACATTTATTGATGAATACAGCAGAATGATCTGGCTGTATCTAATAAAGGCAAAATCAGAGGTGTTTTCTGTTTTCAAAAGGTTTAAATTGATGACAGAAAATCAGAGTGGAAAACTGGTGCAGATTTTAAGAACAAATGGGGGAAAGGAGTATTTGTCTAATGAGTTTGAAGCTTACTGCAGTGAAAATGGTATGCTACATGAAGTTACAGCACCATATACTCCACAACATAATGGAATGGCAGAGAGAAGAAATAGAATGATATTGAACATGGCTAAAAGTATGATAAAACAGAAGAAATTGCCTCACTCATTATGGGGGAAGCTGTTTCAACAGCTGTTTATTTGTTGAACAAGTGTCCTACATAGAAGCTGGAAAACAAAGTTCTAGAGGAGGTTTGGAGTGCTAGTAAGCCATGGGTTAAACATCTAAAAATATTTGGCTCGAAATGTTACAAACATGTGCCATATATTAAGAGGACAAAGTTGGCATATAAGAGTGAAGCTATGATCCTAGTTGGGTATCATTCTACTGGAGCATACAGGTTATATCATCCTGTGACAAAGCAGATCTGCATGAGCAGAGATGTTGTTGTAGATGAAGAGGAAGCGTGGAACTGGAGTGAGGATGAGACATGATCAAAATAGAAGATAATGGAGTATTTTGAAGAAGAAGGGATTATTATAGATGAAGTAACAAATGAAGCATATCAACATATTGAGCCACAAACACACAGAGGTACTAGGCAACGCAGGAAACCAAGATCCTTGGTAGATTTTGAAGTATATTCTGATGATGCAATAACTAGAGATGAAGATTTAGTTCATTTTGCATTAATGGCATAAGCTGAACTAGTAGGTTATGAAGAAGCCATGAAAGAAGAGAAATGGAAGAATGCTATGATAGAGGAGTTGATTGCTATTGAAAGAACCAAAATCTGGGAGCTAACAGATCTGCCTCACAACAAGAAAAGTATAGATTTGTAGTGGGTGTTCAAGCTGAAATTGAATCCCAATGGCAGTATAGATAAAAGGAAAGCAAGATTGGTGGTTAGTGTAACATCCCGTCAGGATATTACTGGTTTAAATAAATAAAACGATTAAATATATAAAGACATCGTATTTATGAATAACCTCATTTCCCAAAAACGCGGGAAATTTAAAATTTATTAAATGTTCGCATAATGTTTATAAACATCTATTCCATAAACCAAAACAACATGGTTATCGTTTCACCCATCAGGGTTTACAACAGTTTCCAAAGACAGATAAAGTAAATATAAGAAGTTTCTCCCAGTAGAACCCCCACTCGCAACTAAGCATCACTGGCTCCCCCTGCATCAACATTCTCTGCTCCCGTGTATTGCGTACACGATCATCGCCAAACACAAGCAGATAGGGTTAGCTTATGAAAACAACATGCAACATCATAGATATCATATAATCAATTTAACATATATAAGCTCCACAATTAACAAAGTACCATCTCTTAACCAATTCTCTAACGTCTGGCCACAACCAGACCATTCAGGTTCTACCTCTTCTAGTTATTACCTCAAGGTAATTTGCTGCCAAACCTATCGGCCACATCCGACAGAGCACGTGCGGGAACCAATGCCACAGATCACACACCGTAATGCCAGGTGGAGTTCCCAATTACGAACATAGTCCGTAATGTCCCAAGACTACCAAACTCGTCAGTCCACAACTGAGGAGGGCAATCTAACTGGACCCATCTGTACTGGCCACAACCAACACACTCACACCGGCAACAATCGCCAACCCGAGCTCAACTCAAGGGTTCCTCGTGTTCATCCGCCATCTCGAACTCAACTCGAGGGATGCTATTCCGAGCTCAACTCGAGGAATGTACGTGTTTAACCCCTATCCCGAGCTCAACTCAAGGGATACGTTCCGAGCTCAACTCAAGGAACCCAGCAATCTTACCTTTGAAGCACCACCAAAAGTCTCGTAGAACACCCTACAAAGTCCAATAACTAGGACTTACAGTAGCCAAATCGCCTAGTGGGGGACACGTACCGTTAGACGCCACAGTTTCCAGACCGCCTGGCGGGGGACACGTACCGCCAGGCGCCAAGCACCTCAAAATCCACAAAGTCTACAACCACCGCCTACCGAAATCACACATACCGCCAGGCGGACGCACTCCAGTGCGCTTCTGTTTCATTCCCTTCTCGCTTGGCGGAACCTCTCACACCGCCAGGCGCCCCCTACACCAGAACCCTACTACTGCTTCACTATCGCCCGGTGACCTCCACCTTACCGCCAGGCGCTATACCAATTTCACCACTGTGTACTGTACAACACTGATTTATGGCACAGGAATTTGCATCTAGACCTCTGTAATCACTGAACCAAGTTAAATAGCTAACTTTAGTGTGTTACCCTACCACAATACCCCATCTGTTAACATTACTGGATTTAACCTATCACATGTGTCTCCCATTCTTTATCAAGATCCTCTATCTTAAGTCTGCCATATTGTTTGTATTGCAAGTCAGATATCACCAAGTTTCAGTGCCAACCTCCTCATACACCTTTTCTACTTTCAAGTTCTAGCTAAATAATATTACTTTGATACTTTGCTCCTCAAGTGGCCAGATCCCTTACCAAAGTTTTCCACTTCCATCCATGGTACATCCCAATAAGTGTGATAAACTAAACAGAATTGTCATAAGGTAATATTCCACACCTATCAGTTCAAAATTCACTCATTACCATTACCAAGTTGTCTCTAACTTCCCACGTACAACAACCCCAGTGCCTGTCGACAATTTTTACTACCTCAACTCACTTCGCTAATGGTACAACTCTCATTCCCCCTCTTTAACCTTCCTAATTCATGCACCCTTCGACCTGACTTCGAGCTCCTTCCCACTTCCTTATTGTCCCGTGCAAACACCCAAGAACAGCACTGCCGCGAAGGCGCCTGGCGGCAAGGCCCGTGCCGCCAAGCGGCACATAGATTTCTGGGTAATTTCCCACTTTTACAACCCCTGCAAAAATGATTCTCATACCATCTGGATGCCCCCTTTTGTTCCTAACCTTTCCAAGAACCTAATATGAGTGCCATCAACCCGCGCTTAGTCTAATTCCAACACAGTAGTTTTATTATAATAAACTTTGTCCAGTTTAGTGCTACCAATCCGCCAATTCCCAAACCCTACAACTCAATTTCACTGTTCCATCAGATTAACCTTTCCTTACGATCAAAATCAATGGAAAACAATTTAGAACTTCCAATAACCACTATCCCGTTGCTTTTCCCCAATCAACTCAATTCAACAACACCCAAAATCACCCAAAATCGAGCCCAACAGACTCGCATCGCCTGGCAGAAATTCATCACCGCCAGGCAGTGCATCAGCGAAACCCAAAAAAAAATGTAAAACTTCACGCAGCGCCTGGCGGCCGGGAGTGTGCCGCCAGGCGGTTCCTCGTCCAAGAACCCAGAGCACATATAATTACATGCACCGCCTGGTGGCTATGAACAGCCCGCCAGGCGGTTTCTGGAAATTTTCCAGAAAACACAACAATTCAACCAGAAACGAACAATAATCACAATTATACATATATCCATCAATTCAAATGCACTTATAAAAATTCTAACGTATAAAAGCTCCCCTAACCTAGATCCTTTTAAGCTTTAACCCTTGAAAATTTGGATAGTTCTCCTTCGCACACTAGCCCTCCTTGGCTCCTCTCTTTTCAGCCTCTCAATCTCTCCCAAACCTCACCAAGTTCCAGAATTTTTGTGCTCTCTCTGTAAGTCAAATTTCTAGATTGCCAAACCCTTCTCTCTACCTCACTATGGCCTTTTAAAGGTGCCCTAAAAACTATGTGATAACATAAAAACGAACCTAAATTTAATTGGGATTTTAATTGCCATTCATGGACCCCTTTATAGGGTTTACGTTAACCCTTCACCTTCATGTCAAAACCAAAAACAATGAATAAAAAAAATGTTCAATTTGAGTTCACCAAGACTTGAACCCTTCACCTTGCCAATCGCCAAATCAATATCAAACCATCATGCCAATTCATGTTTCATGCTAACAATCACAATTCAATTATCATATTATTTCACAACATGATAATGCTATATTAAAATAACAATTAATAATAATACAAAAATGGCATATATAGGACTTAAACCCAAGTCCTCTCACACAATTAAAGTACTCTCAACCACTTGAGCTAGTACTTTTCCATGTCATCCCACTCATAATTAATGTCATAATTAATTCTCCTACCCGCCTTTATTAATTAATTATTTATTTAATTAATTAAATTTCACAAGTCTTACAGTTAGAGGTTTTTTACAAAAGAAAGGATTGGATTATACAGAAGTCTTTGCTCCTGTTGCAAGAATTGAAACAATTCGAGTAGTAGTGGCATTGGAGAATGGGAGGAAGTGGCCCATGTTCCAAATGGATTTCAAATCGGCTTTCCTAAATGGACCACTTGAGGAGGAAGTATATGTTACTTAACCACCTGGTTTTGTGAAGAAAGGAGAAGAGGATAAGGTGTACCGGCTGAGGAAGGCTCTTTATGGCCTTAAACAGGCACCCAGGGCCTGAAATAAGAGAATTGACTCGTTTATGGTGAGTCATGAATTTAAGAAGTGTTCAGTAGAGCATGAAGTGTATGTAAAACATGGGAGGAAGTCTGAATTGGTGTTGATGTGCATATATGTGGATGATTTGCTCATTACTGGGTGCAATATCAATGAGATAAAAGAATTTAAGAAGTTGTTGATGAAAGAATTTGAGATGACAAACCTGGGCAGACTTAAATATTTTCTGGGAATGGAATTTGTAGAAACAGAACAGGGCTTGATCCTAAACCAAAAGAAGTATGCTTCAGAGATTTTGGCCAGATTTGACATGGAGGAATGTAACATTGTTGTTACACCAGCAGATGGAAAGTTTACAGACACTGTAGAAGGTGAAGGTGAAGAGAGTGTGGATGACACCTTATACAAACAGGTGATTGGATCACTTAGATACTTATGCAATAGCAGACCTGATATCTGCTTTGCAGTTGGAGTATTGAGCAAATTCATGCAAAAACCGCAGAAGAAACACTTGCTAGCAGCTAAAAGAGTGATGAGATACATTAAAGGTACTTTGAATTTTGGAATTTTATTCCCAAAACCTAGTCAAGTACAGAATATGCTTATTTACTATTCAAATGCAGATTGGTGTGGAGATGGCACAGATAGAATAAGTACTACTGGGTGCATTTTTTTGTTTATGGAAGCACCAATTTCTTGGTGGAGTAAGAAACAGTCAGTGGTGGCTCTATCTACGTGTGAGGCTGAATACATTGTAGGGTCAAGTGCAGCTTGCCAAGCTGTTTGGCTGAACTCGGTTATGGAGGAAATGGGAATTGAATTGGAGAAACCTATTAAGCTCTTGGTAGACAACAAGTCAACAATAGATATGGCCATTAACCCAGTTTCACACGGGAGAAGTAAACATATTGAAACTCGATTTCACTATATAAGAGATCAGGTGAACAATGGAAAGCTGAAATTGATTCATTGCCCTACACAACTACAGATAGCTGATATCTTGACCAAACCTTTGAAGAAGGAGAGGTTCAAGATGCTCAGAGAACAAATAGGAGTTTACAGCGTTGGAATTAAGGGAGGATGTTGAAATAAATTCCAACCCTAGTCTATAAACACTCTGTTCCAGTTGTAACTATTTTGTAGAAAAACAAATGGTGTACTCCTCTATATAAGAGTACCCATAAAACGTTTCCACGGTGAATAAAAAATAATTCTTATTTTTCATTTCAAATCAGTGTTTGTGTATGTTATACGTGTGAGAAATAGAGAGAAGGGAGTGTGAAGCACTTACCTTGTGACGGTGGAAAAGGGAGTGCATGATTGTGGAAGGCACTGGGTTCTGAACCCTAACACAGAGGTGCACAAAGGTGATTCTTCTCTCGCGTAGGTTCTAAAAGGTGAAGGTTGGTGTGTTGTGTTTTGGTGGATAGCAGCTTGAACCTTTTGTTTCAAGCACGTGGCATACAAGAAAAGTTGGGCCATAGGTTGGGTTTAACATAGTGTTAACCTAGCGTAGTTAAATAAAAAATCCTGATGTAAGGGCGTTGCAGACATCACCATTAACATTATATCATATATTAATTAAAAAGATAATAATATTTTATTTTTTATTTTTTTTATTTCTATTACTATTGATTAATATATTATTATTATTTTTTAAAATCAATAATTTACGTTAAATCACGATAAAAAAACAGAAAAATAGGAATCATATATCATTGCTAGTAAGAAATTATATTATAAAATTTAATCAAAAAGGGACGGTTGTGCCATGGTACTTGTGACGCAAACGTAAAGCTGCATAAAAAATGAAAAAAGACCCTTTTGGTTGGATGGTGCCGTCCTTATTTTACTTCTCTGTTACATCGCACACAAAAACGGAAAAGCTTCTTGCTGTGACGCATAGGCTGATAATGGACGCAAAGCGCACGTATTAGCATCCGTTATTCGTTGTAGGATGGATTTAAGTGGGACTCTGCTGTTAATATGTTTTCTTGTAATGTGTATTTTTCAGTGTGGCTTTGTCTTATATACAGAGTATTTTGAATAGGCATATATAGTCAATGAAAAATAAAACCATAAAGGTGAGATATTAAAAGGATTAAAACGAATAATAATATTGTCTCTGTCTTTAAATGTATAACACTTATAATTAACTCATGCTTATTAAGAACATTGCTTAATTTAGTTAATAACATAAATTTGTTTCTCAATTGTCTATTTTATTTGTTAAATTATTCTTATAGAAAGTCTTGTTAAACTTCAAATGTTTATTATGTAAATCCAAAAAGAAAAATATGTGAAAAATTAAAATACTAGTTCACTAATCTCATTTGTTTTTTAAAAATTTTACAAGGACAAAAGTGGAGCTTGGAGTATAAAAAGAAAGAGTGAAAATTTTGTTCGATAAATTATATATGGGTTAAGCGGAAATGAATCAAAGAGGGACAATTCCTTTATTAAATCAACTGTGACTATTATATATATATATATATATATATATATATATGTATGTATATATATCAAACATAAGATTTGGAATTAAATGAGAGTGTTTAATCTATGAACTCAAGTTGAATTATTTTCTTTTGACAGTGAAAGTGAAAGACATGCGAAAGTATAAGGTAAGAGTGAAATGGATAAAAAAAAGAGAATAAAATGTTGACAGAGTAATAGAGTCCACTTTATTGTCTAGGTTCAGAATTCACAATTGAGCTAATTAAAATTTATGGAAATAATAGCTGGAACTGGTCAATGACAAAACTACAAACACAGCATATATTCAATAAAAACACGTGACGTAGGTTTCCTCAGCACTGAGCAAAAGGGCCAAAAAAGCAACTGGTGTTCCCCAGAGTTCCTCTCACCACTTCAATACTATGGATTTTCATCACTTTTTTCACTCACAATCTCTATCACTTCCTCCCTATTGAAGTGTTTGGAGGAACTCTCGGAATCACTGTTGAACACCCAAAAAGCTAAGTTTATGATTATGTTGTTGCTTATTACCATGTTTTTTATAATACCTAAAGTTCTTTCTTCATTTCAGAGTCTCAGAATTATTATGGTTAGTTCTAGAGCGTGTTCAACTATAAGACTACTAGCTTTTGCTGTGTTTTGCCAAATAGTCATACCTTTTATTTCTTCCTCTCATATGATTTCTGATGAAAAAGAAGTTGTATGTTTTCAATTAGGGCTTCTTAACCATGTGATTTCCTTAATGTTCCTTTTTTAAATGAAAATTGGAATGGATTTTGAGATGGATGTAGAAGAAAATATGGACTTTAATTTCCTGTAACCCATTTCTCTATGTATTAGAAGGATTTATCCGAAATTGAGATCCTTTTTTTTTATATCACTTACAAGTTGTCTTCATATTAAAAGAAATGCTATCATTATCATTATTTGTATCTGCATAATCTTTCAAGTCTTGTATCACTGGTTTAGGGTAATTAGAAGATGATGATGAGGATATTAAATGTGTATTAATTTACTCATTTGTGTCTTGATTGATTACCTATTTATACATTTTCATGATGGGCTTGGGTCAAGGTGATGTGAGCCCATGTTTAGAGGAGATAATCTTTGATTATGCAGTAATGTCTATAGGTAATTTACTTAACTATTCTTTGTAATGTGTAACTATCCTGCTATGAGTATCTGGTTGTATTGGCCAAGGTGGGAAGTTGATAGAGTAAAAAAGGGTTGTAACTCTTCGGAAACGTGTTCAGGAAGCATTGTAAGATGCATTTAATGTTGGGTTAGAACTTTAATATTAAATGTCTTGGTTAGGTGGATTAAGAAATTAAAATAATTGAATATTTTTCTGTAAGGTTTAAAGGACTTATGATCATTTCTAAGACATTGTTGTAGTTAATATATTTTTTTTCTTCTTTAGGTGTAAAATAGTCTGCATACAATGATAATCAATTTTTGATTTTAAATTCTTGATATTTAATATTCATGTATTAATTATTAACAATTTGTCCTTAATTATTTTGCAAAATGATGATTCAGAAAATTAAGACATGAGGATGCTCTAAGATAATATTTTAGGAACGGTTGAAGGATTGGTTAGAAGTTCAGTAACTTGGAGATTATTAGTCGACGTGTTTCATTGAAATTTATGTCAATATGGATGAAACTTGAGTCATTAATACAAAATCTTTGGCACATAGAATCTATTTGAAACAACAATTACATTTTAAGATGATAAAATCAAGAACAATAGTAGAGTAACTTGTAACAGTTAACAAGATATTAAGTAATCTTGAAAACATTGAGGTCAAACTCAAAGACAGAGATAAAACTTTACTACTTCTTAAACTTCCGTCTAAGATGTTTGAGCGTTTTTAAAGACTCTGATGTTTAAGAAGGAACATACCATTTATAAGGATGTTTAAACCTCAATTTGGACTATGAACTTTCAAAAGCTTGAAGAGTCTAAGGTAAAATGGAAGAACTCAAAATATTCATTACACAATAAGGTGGAGAAGCTTGCGTGTAGTAATTGGCGGACCTATGTGGTGACCGGGGAGCCGTGGCTCCCCCAATTTTTTTTTTTGAATTTTTTTTATATATATTTATATATTTTTTAAATTATATTTATATATTATTTATATTAAGTTTATATTATGAAATTATAATAAAAGATAAAATAAAAAAATTTAATGGAGACATTGATTTATAAAAAATATTAAATTTGTTTTTTCTCGCTATAAGATTTTTTCACCATGTAAATTATGATGAAAGTGTGTGAAGAGAAATAAATACAAAGAGATAGATTGGGAAATAGAGGTTGAAAAACACATAAATTGAGATTGAACATGATCTCTCATATCAAGGTTAATATTTTATTATGATTTATGTATGCTAAATTTATGATTCTTTTTAGAATGTTTATCCAAATTAAGTTTATCCCAAATTAATAAAACCCTAATTATGATTTTAGGGATTCTTTTATGAAATTGGTATGAACCCTAATTATAATTTTCCCCATATTATTATAATCCTTAATTGTGAAATTCAGGGATTTTGTATTTTTTTGCTGCCTATGGTAATTTTTTTAAAAAAGTTTTGAACTCATACGGTGTTGTTTATTTAATTAAAGTGGTATGAGCTTTGTTATGTTTTGCATTGTGATCATTGTGATTTGTGAATATAAATTTTATTTTTTTCAGATAGGCGAGAGATGATAAATTTATATTAGAAAGATTATGATAAAAAATAAAAAAATTGATTCTTTTTTTAAAGAGGTAGGTTTGTGATAAAGATAAAAAAAATGCATTTACGTTAACTAAACTTGAGAAATTTCATGAAAATCAAGAATTCAAGAAAATAAAAAATAAATATATAAAATTCTTAGAGTTATAATATACTGAATTTAAAAATTAATTACAACACGAGAAAAACGGCCTCAAATTTGACAATACCACAAAATCAAATTGATAAGGTACAAATGGCTTATCTAAAATGGTGTTCATGGTTTGGTATCATGAAATAATAGCATGATATAATAGTGAATGATAGTAATATTTTTTTTGAATTCTACTATTATGTGTGCTTATTTTAAGCAGAGAAAATGAAGAGAAAAGATGAAGAGCTTTTTTTCTAACTAAAAATAATTATATATAACAAATCTATTTGGCTTCCCTACATTTTTTGTCCAAGTTCCGCCACTGGCTACAAGACAGGTCACTACAAATAGATTGCTAAAAAAAGGAGAAAAATAAGAGGGGAAGAAATTCTCATTTTCAAAGTCAATCTATAAATGTTGTTGTTGCGTTTGATAGTTATGAATTTGCTAGAGTGTTGGTGGCACTGATTTAAATACACATAGAAACTAGGTTATGGACTCAAGTTGCACTTAATTATATATGTCTAAGAAATGGGTTTTTTGAGACCTTATAACTAAAAGAAGGAGGTGTGGTTCTTCTTGGGAACAATAAACTTATAAAGTGCAAGATATAAGGTCAATCAAATTGAAAATCTTTAAGAATCAATATATGTTATTGAAGTAATCTAGAGTTGAAGACAAATATTTTGTTCTCATGGTTTTAAAAACCAACATTGAACATGGTACTATAAAGATTTTGAAGGAAATGTATATAGTTGTTAAGAAGGTGAAATTAAAATATTTGTATGGTTTCGTGGTGATTATACATGAGTCTTGCAACTACTAGTCAAATGATGTGTAAGGCAAGATGAAGTTGTGGCATTTAAGATTGAGACATATGTGAGTGAGAAATTTTTAGTGAAACTTAGCAAGAAGAATATGTTAGGAGGTGATAATATAAAGGAACTGAATTTTGTGATCAATGCATACTAGAAAAGTCTCATAAATTGAAGTTTGAGACTAGTAAAGCATGTCTTTAGTAGACCATTTGAGTATACTCATCATACCTTTAGGGTCCAACATGAGTTCAAACTCATGGTGGAGGCTCTTACTATTATAAATGATTACTCAAGGATGGTGTGGACATATATCTTAAAAAGTAAATTGGAACTTTTCAAAGTAACACATCATGATAAAAAATAAACAAGCAACCAAACTTAAAATACTAATTGAAAATGGATTATAGTTTGTATAAGATCAATTTAACGAGTTCTGTAATAAATAAGGTATAAAAATGTATAAGATGGTTGCAAGTACACCTAAACAAAATGGTCTTGCTAAGAGATGGATAAAATCATTTTGGAGCGTCATAAGGTGTATGTTATTAGGAGTTTGTTTGCTTAAGTTCTTCCAAAACGAAATTGCAAACACTCATAAGAATTAATTTTAAGACTCCATGGAGGTTTGGAGTGGAATGTTAACAAATTATGCAAGGATGATCGATATATTGGTATTTTCACATGTGCAACAAGGACAACTTAGAACAACAAACTAAAAAGTGTATTTTTATTGGATATGTTGAAGGAGTAAAAGAGTACAAGTTGTGGAGATTAAAACCTAGGGAAGATAAACACTTCCTAATATGTTTGGTGAGAGTCGAATGGCTATGATGTGATAAAAAGAATGACAAGCATAAAGCTCAAGTTGAAGTGATAAATGATGAGGCACCTAACAATAAGGATCAACCTTCTACTTCTCACTCGAGAAGGCAAGGATGTGCACATTTTGACTCCAACTATTGCCTTACACATAAGTAGAAAATGAAGATCAATCCAACACATTGGTTTTAGGTATGTTGATCTTATTTGTTATGCTTTTACCTAAGGTTCAAAATGTTTGATGATTTTCTAAGGCGTACTTATGTTAACTGAAGCTACATCTTGAAAAGAGAAGAAATAAGTGTGTTGTTATTGTTCTTGTACTCATAGAAGGGATGAATAAGTTTACATCAAATTATCTATTAAAGAGCATTTGATGCTAAGTTAAGTTTAATTGAACCGTTTTGCCTTATCTAATTTAATAGTTTTATGATATTCCTAGTTTTATATATAGAGAAACAGGTAAAGTGTTACGGTTAACTTTCTTCCACAAATAGAACTTATATAATACCATCTCTTTCTGTCTAAGTCTTAGTTTTTTCTTGTAATTGTTGTGAAAACTCAACACTAATTTCAGTTTATATGTCAATATCATGCGTGTACTAATAGTGACTAACATTAGTCAATATAATTTTTTTTCACTAATGCTTGAGATTAATTGCCATGTATTGATGCAGCTTGTGAAGTTTTTGACAAAGTCATTGACTTATTATGCATATGATAAATGTGATTGATGATATTTATGGCTCATTGCTTTGATGTTCCATTAGTAAACATGTTATGCATTGTGATTGGACTTATTTGTGATAATGGTGTTGTAGACGTTCATCCAACCATTTTACATACTTATACTATTTGGTATTATGTCATGCCATAATCATTTCACTTGTTAAATATTTGAGAAAAAGAAAACATAGTGAATGTGGGTATGCAAGTAACTCACATTGGAATTGTTGTAGACAAAGTTCTAAGAATTGTTAACGAGATATGTTTATCTATAAATGGAAATTTTCGGAGAAACCCTCAACTTAGCAAAAAAAATTCTCTTCATCTTTCCTTTTGCAATTTGTTGACATATATTATTCTACATGGACCCGAATAGATCGATAAACCCGATAAAATTGCTCCTAACTTAAAACGATTATTAAATTACTAAACCAAATAGAATATAAATTTAGCTTGTCCACTGTGTTTTTTTTTTTAAGTAAATTATTTTCAAGAAGAAAATTTCACAAAATTAACCTAATTAACTTTATTTGATTGGTTTGGACAAATATATTTCCCACACTATCCCCGGCCGTGGCCCATATTTGATTATTAGATTATTCTGGTGTTGTAAATCTTTTCCATTTTTTTTTTGTCAGCTAGGAAAAGTAATATGAAATAAATTTGTTATTTTTATAAGTTGTAATATTATAATTTTAATTAATTAAAAGTTTGTTTTTTTAATGCTACATTACATATAAATTAAAAGAAAAGGTAGGTAAAACTTATCAAAATAGTGAAGGCCAGTAATTAATCGTCGACTGTGTGAGAGAAGTTCAGAATAAAAAATAGTTTATTTCTATTTACTGAGAGTATATATAATAATTTCATATTACCAATCAGTTACAAAAATAGAATTAATATGATTTTTAAAATGATAATTTTACGAATAAGAAACTCACTTGAAATGATTCATAATCAGATAATAACGAAAAATTTGTTTATACACTTAATACATTAAAACTTATCACTCACTTGTCGTCAACTTGAGTTTCTTATCATTATATCGGTTATCTTTGATGGCTAAACACAAAAATGGTGAAAAGGGTACCAAGATGAACAGTAATTTGGAAAATATATATTTTTCTATATCTTTTATCAAACGTAACAAAGTCCTTTTTTTTCATACTAAAATAATTGATACTCTAACTTAAATAAAAATTTATCTCTCTAAATTATGAAAAAAAAAATTAAGAAAGCTAAATTTTCATACTTTTTAAAATTTAGAGCCCCAATCCATCGTTACCAAGATCTTGACCATGTTTACCGATATAAAAAATAAAAACTACAACTTTCTATATAACTTGCGCTTCATCCTTATCAGGTTGGTTTGACGGCTAAATTGGAAAGTTATGGTTCATTTACAATCATGTTTCGATTAGTTCGAGTCTGAAAGAAACAGGACAAGGAACAAATAACATTTACTGATTGATGATTTGCATACTCTTTACGCCACGAAAAACTGAACATGAAAATTAAGGAGACAAATAAAGCAGAGCAAAGTTAATGACTTGATATTTTTCTTTTTCTGGTTTTCTCCTACAAATGCAAACTCTACACAAATATATTAGCAAGTCCTGCTATATATTAGTTTTTGGTCATTGCACTCTTCAAGGGAATGTCTGAAATATCTTAGAACCATTAAAAAAAAAAAAAAAAACAAATTTATGATGATTTATAGAATCTCATCCCCTCGCACGTACATCGATGTTGCCAATAGGCACACCATGACAAAGATGCATATCCTAAGGATTATTCATATCTTATATTACATGAAGGTATATAGAGGCCGGCAATAAGGGGGATAATTCCTATTAAATTGTTTTTGATTTGAATCGTATAGCAAGATATGCATTTAGCCTCATTGGTTGCATAATTATCAGTATTTTGAATGAAGACAAACATGCACTTGGTTAACACCGAACCATACTCTTATATTAATATGGCTTCGTCCTAGTTGTTCTCTCCTTTTGGCCAAGGTTGCTACTTTCTCTAGTGTAGAGAAAGAGCACAAAAATATGAAGAAACGAAGGGTAGTTGAGTGTAACGAAGATGATTATATCAGTAAACTTCCCAATAGCATTTTGTGCAACATTTTGTCATCTCTCAAAGTGAGGGAAGGTGTGAGGACCAGTACTCTCTCATCCATATGGGAACACATTTATGCTAATCCAACAAACCTCGTTTTGGATGGAGACAATATACTAAAGAAAGATCACTTGGCCAGCAACGCTTGGCGCTACCAAAGCGCGGAACAAAGGTTCGAATTCAACAGGGACAGAACCTTAGCCTTTGTTAAGAATGTCAACAAGTACTTGTCAAACGTTGAACATGTTGAAAAGATTTACAGGTTAAGTGTTTGCTTCACATTTGGCAATGGCTCAACTGATCTTGATGAGTGGATTCGTTTTGCCCTCAAGAAAAAAGTGGAGGAGATTGATCTTTGCTTGTCGGAAGAAGAGAATCACCTCACTGCTCCAAATGATGCTTCCCTCCATGTCTTTCCCTGTGATATTGTTGGCAACAACGAGGGTGCAAGTGAAGGAGCAAGTGGGTTCAAGTCATTTCTGAAGTGTCTCCGCTTGGCGCATTGTGTTCTTGCCCCCCACATGTCATACAACCATGGTTTCAGCACACTCACAACACTGGACCTCTTCCGAGTGGACCTGAAATCTGAGGTGCATCTCCAGTTTTTGTTGTCTAGCTGCAGCAATGTTGAATGGTTGGGGTTGTGTGAGTGTTACAACATGGAAACCCTGAGAATAGAGGACCCCTTTTGCGAGAAACTGAAGTACCTGAACGTGAGTCTTTGCCAACAGTTGAAGAAACTCGTGCTCCACAGCAACAGTTTGGAGAGCTTGGAATACAAGGGAAGAGAAGTTGAGTTTGTGTTTGATGCGCCCAGACTTACAACTTTCTACAGTCCTGTGAGTGACACTGCTGCTTGTCATAAGAAGCTTTGGCCAATCCTCAAACTCCCCACTGTTCTACCCCAGATGGAAACTTTGATCCTGCAGTGCAGTTGTTTCATGGTACGTATGTGGTTTTCAGCAACTGTGTCGGTTTTTTCAGATCAATTTATCTTTTGTTCTTGAACATTTCTGCAGTTATTTGGATTTGTTTTCTTCTTTCCTTTCCAACTATGATAGTTTAAACAGACTTTTATCTTTACATTATTCTTAAACTCCATTTTCTATTATTTATTTCTTGGCATAAAAGGTTGATGGGGAAAAGTGGCAATTAACCAAACTATTTTGGACTGCATATGAAGACGGAAGAACCAAGGAGATAAAGGAGGGGAAAAACTAGGAATATACTTTGTTACATATTTTTTTAAATATTTTTATTTATTAAAAATTATAAAACTTTATGGCTCTTATCTTTTATTTATTTAAGGACCTTTTTCATGATTTTATGATTTTTAATAAATTTTATCTAATAAAGAAAAAAATTTATTTTAATAAATGAGTTGATACTTTTGGAAAATAAATAAAAAAGAAACAACAAATGCAATAAAAAAAGAGAAAAAAAAATAGAAATTAGATAGAAGAAAAAATTTGTATAATTATTAGAGTGAGAAAGTATAAAATAAAAGAGAGTATCAAATTTAGACACTAACAAATTACAAATATTCCATCAGCATTTTTATTATCGTAGGAATCATAAAATTCAATACTAAGTATGATTTTGAATCATAAAAGTTAAAAATTATTTTTCTATATTTTGAGAATATATTCTTTTACAAACAATCAAATATAATATCAATGAAAGTTTAGATTTTATGAGTTGTTGCATTGTAATAAAAATGTAAGCCTTTCTTTCATTCATTAATTCAAACCTTTTCTTTCGTCCATTAACATGTTTATCAAAAGTTTATCAATAAAATTTTATTAAAAAATATTTGTCTTAGTTTTAATTGTCTGAAAAGTTTGACATGGTTGTGTCTGTTTTCCCAGGGTGAGGTCATGAAAAACAGATTGCCTGCATTAACATTTCCATGGCTGAGGCATCTTGAAGTTATTAAAGTGGCTACAGTTCGACAGGATCTGGGGTGGGTAGCCATAATTCTCAAGACATGCCCTGTACTCCGAACACTAGAGTTACACGTAAGTTTATCAGTCATTTCTTCAAATTAAGAACAAATCCTGAAATAGTTGCAGTCAAATAATAAAACTTTTATCAGCACCTTGTATCACTCTTATACACCTGAATTTTATCCCAATCACATATATAGTGTGCGGAAAATCTCCTTTGACCATAAATAATGATAAGCAATTTGAAAATAAGTTGTTAAAAAAAAGGAGGATAGTGACTAAAGAAGCAAACATGTATAGATACAAATATAGATTGTATGTATTAAAAAGGGGGACAAATATATGTCATTGCAGAATTTAGAAGTGTTTTTTTCTGATATGATATAATTTGATGCAGTTAAGGACTTATTGCTGTATTGATGATGAGGTAAGCGAGAGTGAATGGCCTGAGGAATTCTCACATGAACATCTGAAGGAAGTGGTGATAACTGGTGTTAGAGGACACTCAAGTGAAATTGAAATTGCTATTTATCTGCTGAGGATTGCATCTGCGCTGGAGAAGATGACCATAGACCCAAGTGCAAAAGTTTACCTTGGGAAGGGTAAATGGGGTCACGAAGATATTTTGGAGGATTGGAGAAACAAGGGCAGGGAGAAGGTTCACAAACATCTAAATCAAGAAGCTAATTCTTCAGCAGTGGAACTGCTCATAAAGTAAACAAAAAGGGATGCAAGAATCATGTCATGTGCAGAAGCCTCATCAGTATTTGGAAGAATAATATAGCTAACAAGGAACATAAATAATAACAATAATAATTAAATAATGTAATATATAGTAAAATAGTATGCACTATCCAATATCAGTGGTAAGGTGCAAAATCACAATGCTGGAGCTGGAGTTCAGCAGAAGAGATGAGAGTTTTCCCAAACACTTCAATCAAATGAAATAGTGTTCCTTGTTGGTTTTCAATGTACACAGAAATAGCCTTGTTGGCAGTAATGAAATGAATTTGATTCATAGTTGGTATTTTGTATTAGTTGCACCCAAAAGTTCCCCCAAACACTTCACTCAGGTGAGATAAGAACTATTCAATCTGAAGAGTGAGACTGAATAGAATAGAATAGAATAGAAGTAGCCCCAATTGTGAAGTGTTCAGAGGAACTCCAAGAGACAACCAACATTCAATCTCTGTGTGTTTGAATGCTATGCAAAGCACACAGAGGATTGTATTTATAGTGCAGAGATATGGTCAGAGGAAACAGCTAAAAAATGGGGAATTTATGTGGACATTGAAACATGTAGCTAAAATATTGTGTCTGGTAGTGAACCTGGTCAGGATGTATGCCAAGATCCTGATTGCTCTGAGTGACAAAAATTGGTGTGTTGCTGCTAAAGTGATTCTAAGTTCTAGTCCTGAAAAGCTAACATAAGAAAATCAGTTCTAAATCGCTTTCGGTGGTTTTCACAACTCACGTCAGAGTCACAAGTAGCTCTAGCTAGGAAAAAGAAAACTACTGTAATGTAACATATATTCTTCCTTTGTATGGACGTATTCCAGCTTATGATTGTCACAACAGTTGATCAGAAGCTGATGTTTTTAAATGCATGAATCGATGATAATGTGGATAGCTTGGTGTAAAAGGGAATTTTACTACCGCATTTAATTATGCCAAGAAATTAACCTTTCAACAAGGACAATCATATTTTGACTACTAAATTTTGACAACTTTCTCTTATAATACTAGGTGTTATTTTCTAAATGGTTTTAGAATATTGAGAATGAAACAAAGGAAAAATGAAAAACTACTTAAAAGATAACACCAAAAATTGTAAAAGAAAATTGTCAAAATTTAGTAGTCAAAAAATCATTTTCCTTTCTAACACTACAAGAAAATTTTACGATAGAAAAACAGAGGCCATCAACAAAATGACATTTATCAACATATTTTTCAGATGGAAAAGAATTAGTCACTAAAATATAATTTATTGATAGAATTTACCAACACATTTTAAGATTTTAATTATCTATATAAATATTTGTCAGTAATGGATTTATTGATAATTCACAACTTTTAATAGTAATAAATATAATCTTCGGTAAATTCTATAAGTAAAATGAGTGATAAAATTCTCATTTTAGCTTTGATCATGTCGTGACAAAACTTGTTACTAATGGTTTTTTTCTTAAATTCGTCAATAAATTCATCGATATATCTATATATGAATATATGTTAGTAATTGTATATTTTAAAATCCTTCAATAATTTTAGCTTTTAAATTGGCGTTAGTTTTCGTGTTTCGTGTCAATAAAAGAAGAAGAGAGGAAGAAGGGGAAAAAGGGAAGAGAAAGAGGAAAAAGAGAAAGTAACAACACTGACAACAATGATGAAGGAGGAAGAAGAAGAAGAGAATGAGAAGATAAGGAGTAAGAGTGGGAGTAGAAAGAGGAGACAACAACTAGAGTGGCAACCACAATGACAGAGGAGAAAGAGGAAGGAAATGTAAAAGAAAAAAGAAAAAAAAGGAAGAAGAGAAGGATGAGAAAGAAAAAGAAGAAAATCAAATCACAATATTTATTAACAAAAAAAACACATTGATAAATATCGATAAATAATTACCAACGTATATAATTGATGAATTTTTGTTCATCGATAAATTATTGATAATTTTAATTTATCAACGAAATTTTGCAAATGTAGAGTGATTTTGACGGTCAATAATATTATATTTACTTAAATAAACAAAATTATGTTAAACAAAATTGTTTTTACAATCTGAAATGATAATTACACTCTATATGTTTCTTTATTATTATTTAATTCACAATGTGTATGTTGTCACTATTATAAATAAAAAAGACGAAGAAATGTGAAAAAAAAAAGTTAAAAAAAAATATAAAACACGAAAAAAAAAAAGCTTTCTACGTAGATTTCCGAAAAATAAATTGATCGACTACATAATATATAATGGCTTATGTTTAACGTAATTATACTTAAAGTTTTTATATTTCATATTATAATGTAAATAAATAATTAAAATTACAATGTTGTTATAATAAATAAAATAAAATATTTAAATTTTATCTCATAAAATAACTTAGTTTATATATTTTTATTTTATAATATACACTTTTAATTTTTATAAATTATAGTAATATTTTTATTTAATTTAAACTTTATTTTAAATCTAATTTATATTTTAAATATTATTATTCTTAAAATTTCATTTTAAGAAGTGTTTTTTAAACGAATGTAAAATCCTTATTCTATTATATCAATCATAATTATTACAATTTTTTCACTCACCTCTCACATATTTTTTATTTTGTTTTTATTCAAAAAAAAAACTCCGTCTATTTTAATATAAATAAAAAATATAATTAAAATGTTAATATCTGAAGTTGTAAATTGAATGTATTTTATATTATGTGTATAAAGATATCATACCTCTTTTAATAATTAAATTTAGAATTAAATGACACCTTGCAGAATAGGAAATGATATTACCTCGTGCTAGTCTCGGGACACCCGCCTTGCATTTAAAAATAGATTAAAATTATTTTTACTTAGTTTGTAATTATATATATATATATATATATATATATATATATATATATATATATATTAAAAGCATAATAAAAATTTTTAAATTTCTAATTTATTAATTAATGTTTTTTATGGGATAAATTAAAATGATTATTGTGAAGGTTTAAATTAGACAATTAAAAAATATTACGTTAAAAAGATTCAAGTAAAGTTGAGAAGAAAGATGATTTGATCAAAACATTAAGTAAAAAGTTAGATTTGAGATTAAAATTTGGGAGGAAATATATGGGTAGGAAGTTAAATTAAATGTTAGATTCTTTATGTTATATGTAATTAAAAAAATAGGGAACAAAAAATGTTGAGAAAAAAAAAAGTAACAAACAATAATAGTAAAGGAGTTAGATGGGGGAAAAATGGGGATGGAAAATGAAGAGGAAGAGACGATGGTTTAAACGAAAAAGGCCCCACCAATAAAATTTATGCTTCAACCAATAAAATTTAGTATACACAAATAATACAACATTAGATAGAGAAGGTTAGGATACATATTTTGGAAAGACGAGAAAGTAGAGAAGTATACAGTAAAATTGACATATACAAAATTACAAAACACATTCAATCAGAATATTATTATATGTTTAAGATATTTTGAAGTGCATCTATTTACACATTTCACATGGAGGCTAATTTTAAACGATATGACATCTAAAGAAAATTGGTGGAGAGGAACACCATTTGAAGACTCTTTCGATGCATCATGTGGATTAGAGGAGGAAATTGTAAGTTACTTAGATTTTACATGTAAAATAATAAACACATTATGAAATATGTGCAATAAATGGACAAGTACAATACATCATAATCAACCTAATGTTCATTTCTTCATTTCCAACACTATAGAAGAACTTATGGATATTTATCATTTGAAACATGTGGGATCATGGGAATAGGATTGTTTTTAAGTAATGAAAATTTGATACAAAGAAATTATTTTTGTGTGGCATAATTAAAAGTTTGAACATAATGAAATACACAATTTCGTAATGTTAAATTTTCATACACATGATAGCATAAATGCCCAATTGAGTATATTAGATAAATAAATATATCTAGGCAAAAATGTATTAGTATCTAGGAAAGGATGAGTTAGACCAACAAAGTAAGATATGAGTAATATAGGAGACACATCACCCTTATACTCAACTCCTGATTAAATGTAAATGAAATGGAATTAGTTAGATGCAAAGTGAAAGATTACATGCTAGTAGAAAGTATAGTGATGTGTTGATCGAGGAAATTTCAAAGAATGAAACAATGGAAATAGATAATGTTCTTGTCAAGTCGAGATGTATCCGGAGGGACACAAATCTTCTATCTGAGTCGGGAGGTCCAAGAACGCACGTGTATACTCTTTTGTTACTCTTCGCAATTATTCACGTGTCTCTGGTGTCGAAGTGTCTTCTTCCAATGTGGTGGAGTAGTCTCGACGGGAGAGTCTGCAAAGTCACTCAGACGTCCAAGTCAATTGCGGAATAATATAGGAATGTAGAGAGAAAGAACAAATCACTTACTTACGTCGTGAACATTGTTATTTATACTACCTGAATGAGCCTAAATTCATGGGCCTATGGTTTGGAGAGTTAACTTGTTTTAGAGTTCCTTAATTGATGTTGTTATCCTTAATCTAATCTTTATTTTTTCACCTTCTGCTCTGTCGCTGACATGGATCCGTACAACAGGTTTACCTTTTGTTCTTACGTCCTTTCTTATACCATAGTCCTCTTAATTGATGTTCAAGGCGGATACATCCTCAACTTCCATATATACTACAAAGGGGGTGTGCCGAGATGTTCTCAATCATGTCATGACACATGTTACACCTATAAGTCAAGGTGCTCTCGACCCCAATGTATACAAATAATGTATTTGGTTCTCTTGGTGGATTGCATCAACTATGAAACAATTTTGGTTTATCCTATATAAGATATATTGATTCATAGATAATATTTTATCATGCAATAACTATATTGGAACAAGAAAATTGAATATGTATGTGGGTGAATTGAAGTTTTTATTCTGATTAAAAAGGGGTATTTTGGATGTTCTATAAGGCATATGATAGTTATAGAAAAATAGGGCGAGGAGTACATTTAGTTTTCTTTTATTTATATACATATATAAGTTATAAGTTAGAGTATCCAAATACTTGTATATAATATACCTTTTTATATCGATAAAACAAATCTTATTAGAATTAATAATTTAAATTTAATTTAAAAACGTTAACAATACAAAAAAAAGATACTCTTATAAAAATATTTCAATTTTGATTTTAATTTAAAAATAAATAAATATACCTCACCTTTGGTCCATCAGGTAGTGAGCTAGATCAGACAAGTTAGTAAAATAAATAGGATTAAATATGTTTTTGGTTTCATAATTTTCAGTGAATTTTGGAATCAGTCCATTTCAAAACTTTGGACCAATTTAGTCTTTCATCTTTTGAAATACGTGAATATAATCATTTTAATCAAATTTTGTTAAATTTATTTAACATTTCAAATGTGTTTCATAATACCAACTAAACCATCCAAATTGCGATAGACTAATGTTTACTAAAAGATTATTATTATAACTCTTATTATGTGTATATAGTACATATGACAAATTGTCGTCGAAAGCCTCCATTTTTCTTTCAATAATGGTTCTAAACTCATTATTAAAACGAGACTTTAACCGTTATTAAAACTTCATTTTCCAGAGGAATTTTGGTGCAATCTATATCATAGTTGTTTCATGGGCTCACATTTAATGTTGTAGGTACATTTTTTGTTGTGGATATAACGTTTGGCTAGCTTGTGAGGCAATGATGTGTTCATCTAAAATATTCTCACCTACAAGAACATATTTTATAAGTTTAATTAATAGTTTAGTTCTTATATTTAAGTTTTTAATTTATGTTGGTCTCTATATTTTTTATACTCATGTATTAACATGGAGAGAGAAAAAAAAGAAGAAGATTGAATCGCGATATTTATAATTTTGTAGACGACTAGAATCCATTGATAATTACTGATAGATATTTATCGACAAATTTAAGAATTGCTATTAGTTATCAACAAATTTTGAAATCTATCAATAAAATTTATTCATTACTATTTTACCGATGAATCTCTACTACAATAAAATCTTAAATAATGATTAATTTTAATAACAAAAATAATTAGTAATTACAGTAACTAATTTATATACTAATTTATAAACTAAAAATCATTGGTAACTAAAATAGTTTTATTTATGAATTGGTATATAAATTAGTTAGTAACATTAGTTACTAAAGTTTTATTATCAAAAAAGTTAATCTCTACTTAAAAAATTAATTTTTAAATTCGTCTTTAAATATATTTTTATTATTAAAATTGATCATTGTTTAAAAATTTTCTTGTAATTATTATCCGTTATTTGTCTATAAACTCAAATTATCTATGATTTTTTTTTCTTATGCTATTAGTGACTTATTATATGTATCGATACTACAGGGTCTTCTTGTAATGATAAACTAAAATTAAAAATATCTTTTCATAGACCAAAAGAAGAAAATAAGATATATATAAAGCGAGATTTATGTATTATAAACAAGGAATTATTTAAACGTACTACACTATGTTTCATCCTTTTTAAGAAAAAAAGAAAGTAAGGGTGAAAGAGTTATCTACGTGGCTTGGTTGTGACTAGCCAAAAGCATTAAAAAAACATGTAAGAGAAAGAATATGAAAGCTTTATAGATTGTTGCGAAGACCCATTCTGTGACTTTAATGAGAGAACGTAGCGAAGACAAAAAAAACGCAGAATAGCATGTGGCCACTCGATTTCGGTTGTTCCCATGCAATATTCTTGTTCCCATCCTTGGACTCTCTAAGGACCAATGTTTCGTCCAGGTTCACTTCCTTCAACCTTTCAAATTATTCTCATGAACATAACCACCATTTGCACCTTAATGCAACAACCCACACATATCAGCAAAACTTCAACATAGATCTAAGGTTAGGTATCTAACTTCATTAATCCCTCAAGATAAAATATATGATAACTTCCATTACTTAATGCCTCTCACATCATTGGTGCCTCCTCCCAATAGTCATCTTCTAGCAATTTTGATAAAAACCCTAGAGTTCATAAAAAGGTTTCTACAAGTTGTATTAATTAAATCTCATCTTGGAATAGTATCTTCATTTTCAACAATTGTAAGAAATAAAAATATTTGAATGTATGTCCTCTTATTTATCGGAAATGAATATAGATAATCAAGTTCTCTCATTACATTCAACTCTCTAATTGATTAATTTATGCCCAACATAATTAGTGAGAACTAATTATCTACTTACCCAAAATTAATTAGTTTAATTATAGAAAAATATTGTGAGACTGATCACAGGAAATTAATTAGATTAATTATAGAACAAGAATTCTTATTCTATCATCAATCAACAACTAATTTAGATAAAAGAATATTTTCATAAAGTACCTTGTCCTTTGAGGAATAAAATTATACAAAAGCAAATAAAACTCTTTTTCGAATTTTATCAAATACTTATACTACAAAAAAAATTAGAAATGATATAGTATATTATATTGTTAGGATTAGATTTCACTTAACCTCACTCTCTGTTGATAAATAAATAAATAAAAAAAAAACCCTAAACATCACTCTCATGTCTATAATCACTCAACATTATTTCCACAAATTTATTTAAACTATAATTTCTTAGTAGAATGAACTGAGGTTTCTTTATTTATAGTTAATTCATTAAACACTTAATAAGCAAACTTGTTTTCACAACAAGGACTTAAGATAACTAATAAGTCAATAGCTTCATCCTGGATACAAGCATCATTAAGTATTTTGATTTGGTTACAAAAGATATTTTATAATACCAAATAAATAAAATATCAAGTTATGGATGATGATCAAACTACAACAACACTAGTGCAATTTTCGCTTTTTACCTCAACCTTTAGATCTCGATTCCAGCACACTCGAAGCCTATCAAAATGCAGTGTCATTTTTGTAATTAATTGGAACTTATAGACTTCGGTTGCATGTAAACCGAAGCATATAACTGGAACTTATAAGCTTTAGTTAGAAAACAACCAAAACCTAAAATTGTGCATAAATTCAAATTTTATTATTATTATTTAATCAGGTGGAAGATATAGGCACCAGGTTTAAAACGACCGAAGTCAAAATAGGATCTTATATGTTTCATATTAAAATCATAACTGAGGCATAATGTTAAATGATTCAGTTATTAATTAGAATCGAAGCCTAAAGTTCAATTGAGATGTTAAATGATTTAGTTATTAATTAGAATCGAGGCCTAAAGTTCAATTTAGGAATTTATTGGGGAAACTTTTTTGTAGAGCCATCGTCTTCTTCTTACCCTAACCGACGCAAAAAGGTGGTATATGGCCTCGGTTCATACCAAAACTTAGACCAAAAACTCTTCAAATTTTTAAATAAAAAAAAAATTGTAACTATATGGCTTCGGTTGACAGTAGAACCGAAGCAAAAAAGTAGGTATATGACTTCAAGTCATCTGAGAACCAAAGCAGAAAGTGATTCTATGACTTCAGTTCACAACCGTTGTCAAATCCCCTTCTTGTACTGGTGCAAACATAAAACACAAAAACAAAATACTGACATCGAAAAAAAAAAATTTATATATATATAATACCAACTACATAGCTACTTAGTTGGTTTGTAACCCTAAAAAAATGGGTCATGCAAAGCTCTAGAAAAAGTAATGTTTAGCGCAAATAAAGTGGTGCTTAACGTGAATAAAGAAACATTCAACATGAATAACCACTGAGAAGTGGCACCCAGCCAAGGTTAGTGGTGGTCATTACAATTCGCCATTAGGAGCTTCGTCTTTCCAGCGTATTTTATAAACGTGCTTGATTTTCACTGAATATGGGTAATAGAGTTTTTTCTAAAACTGCACCTTAATGCTATGAGATAAAATGCATGTTGATTAGGGATGTGAACGGGTGGGTAGTGTACGGGTAATAGCTTCCCCGTACCCTACCCGTTGGATAAATATTTATCTTGTATCCGTACTTATATCCGTAGCATTTTTTATCCGTACTTATATCCGTATCACTTTTTAAATAAAGTTCAAATAATTGTAAAAGTAAATATAAAATGACGTTAAACACAATGGAAATTCTTTAATTAGTACTTTAATCAACAAACCTCAATTGTCACGTGTCAAGTATTCTTATTTTGATTCCATCATTTGACAACAAACATACTATAAACGTTATTGTCTATACAAGATTTGATGTATATGCTCAATTTCAAAAAAAGGAAAGAGAAGAATGTCAAGGATTGTAAATTTAGTGGGTACGGGAATCTACGGGTACGAATACTATAATACCCGTACCCGCCCCGTTAACATACGGGTATCAAAAATATCCGTACCCGCAGGTAGCGGGTATCCATTTTTAATATCTATTTTCTACCCATTGTGGGTTTTATCCGCGGATACAAATTTTTCTGACATCCCTACTGTTTATATATATATATATATATATATATATATA
>Ga0214544_1000871_pt1 | contig 59587 bp, 26 predicted proteins | sample CNSS3metaG_FD_160074 | JGI IMG/M metagenome (GOLD analysis project Ga0214544, IMG submission 160074) | Root nodule microbial communities from cowpea collected in UCLA plant growth center, Los Angeles, California, USA - CNSS3 | ecosystem: Host-associated > Plants > Roots > Nodule | place: USA... | reverse complement strand
AGAGATATATATTTAAATATATATATATATATATATATATATATATATATATATATATATATATATATATATATATATATATATGCCACCGGTATCAAAAGGGTTATCTAAACAATTTCATCATCTCTCCCTTGTACTGGTCCAACCACAAAAATCTTCAATTGCTCAAACCATTTAAGTGATCATTGCAAAGGAAAGGAAACACAAGAAAACAAGACACAAAGGAAAGGGTAAGCTAATATATATAAGAATTAATCATATAAAGTTATATAATTAAAAGATCACACACAAACAATTTTGAATCATTAACATTCTAATTCATACAAAGACTCTAAAACAACGACTCAATTATTCGGATCCATGTCTTTGATATAGGGTAAACAAGAGGCGTGCACTTGTGATGGTTTCTAGACTCCGCAGAGTGCCAGACAAAAGGGGTCATCACCCAACCATACAAGGTTAATCCTTTCAAACCTATGACCAAAGAACAAGTCCACAGGTTAGGGCCTTCGGCCACTCTCACCACATAATTCATTCTCCTGTATATGAGTTTGAATGATTACTAGGGTTCAGGATACCTCTTACCAATCATTCTCCCATACCAAGACATACACTATTAATCATCAACAATAGGGATTTCCATGAAATTCCCCATTTTCAACATGCTCACTCATCACAATTACAATATATTCAATTCATATCTTAATGAATTTCATAAACATGCCTCATATCACTCATATAAGAAATAAAATATACAAAACCAACAAAACAACTAAAACAAGGCTTCAGCGCTCAACGCCCTAAGCTAGTGCTAAGCGCCATTCGTCTTGTAAATTTGGTCGCTCGATAGTAAAACTAGCGCTTATTGCCAAAGACTTAAAATACCTCAGACCTGTAGAGGTCCCCCGCGCTCAGGCAGTGCTGAGCAGCGCTCAGTGTTAATCGTGTCGCAAATTTCGGCGCTCAGCGGTGACAATGGCGCTCAGTGTCACACTAGAAAACAACACATTCACTTTTAGATTTTTTTAGCAATCTAGACTTGATTCATGACTCTATTTGGTACTCCTACTTCATACACTGGTATAAAAGGTTTTAAATTTGCAACAAGTAGTACCAATTAGACTCATGACCCTAGTTCCAATTTCCCAATTATCCCCAAATTCAAACAATACACATGGATTTCAATTTGTCAAACATAGTTCAACATATTACCAGCACAATCATCCATAAATCATTTTAATAGAACAATTCAAAGCATCAATCTATTACACCACTAACATCAAACATACAATTCACTCACTCTAAAAGTTATTAGCATCCCTTACCTGAAAATACAACTCTGCTGACCCAAAAGGGTATTAAACCCTCATTCGAGCTAACAAAGTTTACAAATAAACCTAGAAACAACATAATCATGATTAGGGAGCATAATCAGAACCACTGATCAATTAGAAATCATACAGAGAACTGATATAACACATGTGGTCTAGGTTGTTCCACATGCATCAAATTTAAACGAAGTGAGAGAAAAAAGGTAGAAAATCAACTTACTCGATTCGAGAAATTGATCGAACAGGTTTAGAGAGCTCGCCTTAGGGGTCACCTTAGCATCTCTAACTTCAAACAGACGAGTATAGAAGTGAGAATTCTAAAGAGATGGGAAAGAGCTCTAGAGTTAAAGTTTTTAAAGAGATAAAATGTTTATAACTAATGAAACTCATTTATAAAATTTCTATTTATACTTTTTGTTTTTAATATTAAAATAATCAAGTATTATTATTTTAAACACTATCAATTCTAAATTACTATTTTCTAGGTTCTCACAACAGAAAAAATTACAAGCTTTTAAAAAAAAGTTCTAAAAACAAATTTAATTTTCACTTGGATAGAAAATATATAAATATATAAAATAAAACTATAAATCATTCTTTTATGAATATTATTTTTCTCACTATTCACTTTATTTCAATCACATTATTTTTAAAAAACAATCTTAAATAAAGTTCACCTAATAGTTAGCAAGTAACAGATTGACAAGTTAGATACTACTGTACACATCCCATTAACAATTGATATTAAAATATTCGTACCTATTATCTAACGATAATTTTTTTGTTATCACTAACTATGATAGTAAAAGACATTCTTTTAAAAAAGAAAAAATTGTTGGCACAGTAACTAAAAATATATTTTAAATTAGACTTAAATTCTAATATTTTAATAGAAATTTCAAAAATAATTTATAAAATATCTTTCTGTGTAGAAAAATAAATAAATTATGGAAGAAATAAATAATTTTGTTTAAAATCTACATAATATTGAAATTTAAAGTTCTTAAAAAATATTTACACTGAGATTTAATAAAACATAATATTACAAATCAAATTCATTTAAAAGATTTTATGTTGTGTTAAACAAAATCACCTTGTTTATATGCATATGGTCAACCTACATGTGTGATTATATGATCATGTATATTTCTTAATTATAAATCTTGATATCTCATATGATAATTATGCTTGAAAATAGGAGTGACAAAACAGGTCAGTCTAGTCTATTTTGGCTTATTCTGTTTTTGGTTGTAAAAGACAAGTTGAGCCGGACTGACCTGTCATTGTGAAATATGCTAGGATTTGCAACTCGTCCCGTCATAGAGCAGTCCAATGAGCTGACCTACCACTTATTTTTAATTTTTATTTATAAAATATGTTTATATATATATATATATATATATGAATATTTAAAGCATATTTAATCATATATATTTTCTAAGATTTTAATTGATATTTTTAAGTTGGATAAATTAAAATAATTATTATATTTATATGTTAAATTACTCTATTGTAACTAATAGTTGGAACTTAGTTTGTAAGTGTTATTGATTTAAATTATAATAGTATTGCATATTTAAATCTTTAAAAACGTATAATATAAAAAAAATATTTTTTTAATTATTTTTATTTAAAAAATAAAAAATAAAAACAGATGTCGTGGCCAATCCACTTTGCCACCCATACTTGAAAAGATGAATATATGATTATTTCAATAATTTGAAATTATATATATATATATATATATATATATATATATATATATATATATATATATATATAATCTCTATCTTGATATTTTAATGTAATATTCTAAGAATTACACTATCAATTATCTTGTAAATTCATCAAAGGATTGCTAGAAAACTTAATTCAATTGAAAAATACAACCTAAGCTTACACAAAACTATACATAAATACATATATTTGTAAAAGATAAGTCAAATTAAAATTCTTATTTTCGCCCATATATTGCTCCTATATCTATATCTAGTTGTGTATAAAGTACAATATCGCAGGTCATATCAAAGCAACATAGGTAAGGATAAGTTATTCAAACAATTAAAAAATAATATTAATAATACTAATAATAATAATAATAATCTATACTATCTATGTTATTATATAAAAAAATCTCTTCTTGGTGTACACATTTTGTTTCCAATTTTACCTATTAAGTATTTTTTTAAAATTAAAATAATTATTTTACCAAGTTTACACTTTAAGTCATTATTTTTTACAATTAACTATTTTTTCTTCTAAAATTTAACTATTCTTTTAAAGTCAAATAACTATTTAGAATAAAACAGTTATCTAAAAAAGACTAAAAATTACCTACATTTTATTGTAAAAATTATTTAAATTTTACTTTTATAATTACAATGATAATGATTTTATTATTTTTTATTATAAAAAAAATAGCGAACACACATGCATAATATGCAAGTGTTGTCAATAATAATAATAATAAAATGATATTGTCAACACTCAATTTTGTTTGGGTGAATAAATTATTTTGGAAAAAAAAATAATAATAATTTTTTTTAGTTAATGGTAAAAAAAAGGGAAACAAAATTTTCTTAAAAGATTTTCAAACTTTAATTTTAGAAAGAAAAAAAAAGAAGAAAAAAAGAGAGATGAAAAAAAGAAAAAAAAGGAAAAAAAGAAGAAGGAAGAGTCCAATTTGTTTTTAATTTTCACACTCCTCTTCATGACCCTAACAACTCAACATATTTTCTACCCTTTGTTTCTGATAGAGAAGTTAGTGATATGATTCTAATAATTAGAAATAATATCTCTTCAAATGGTTAGAATCAATGTTACTAATTGCAATGGATTGTGTGCTCTGATTTGTTAATGGTTAGAATCAATATTATCGATCTTGATTGATATTGTGCCCTGATTTGCTACAATTTGATTCCCATAATATGTCACTATTATGATTGATTCCTTCCTTATATTGTTCATTACGATTAAGGCTAGAATTTAATTGATATTACAATGTGTTAATATAAATACGCAGTCTGTCATATGAAATATAATGGAAAAAAAAGAAAATATTTTCTACCTCTTTCTCTTTCTTTATTTCTCATTATCACTCATACAAACACACCTGATTTTTACTTGCTGGAAAAAAACAACAATCTTAAGGAAGGAAGCAGAATTAAAAGAAAAAAAGAGAGAAAAGGTAGTTAACAAAAGGGTGAGATTAATAGACTAGTAGAGGAATTCCAAATTTTAAATGGTATGTCACTATCTTTATTTTTCTTTTGATTTATGCATTATGTTGTTCTTATATTTTCTTTAAATATTGTACGCATTTTTTTTACATCTAACTTCGGCCTTTTGCTTAAGGGATATTATTTTCTACTATTCATAAATATCATATTCTAAAAATCATAAAAACTAGCTAGTTTTCTTTATTTCTTTTAGTGTTTGTCCGGTCGCTCACGCCACGTAACACCAATCCTCAAATTTTTGTTTCTAGAAAATATATAAAAAATAATATAAAGATAAGATAAAAAAATTTTCTTAGTTTAATTTTAGTGTTTGATCGACCACTCGCGTCGCGTGACACTCATTTCCAAATAATTAAAAATACCAAAAAACATAAAAAGGTTTTCAAATTATAAAAAAAAAAACTCAAATCAACAATTTCTAAAAGGTTCTAAAAGAACTATGTAACCCTGATTCTCCATTGTAAATAGAGATACGTAGGAGAGAGGATTAATCTTGGTCAGGCCTAAAAAGCCAAAAATTTATTTTTGTTTCTTTTGTGCATTCTTTTATTACTATTTTTGGGGAAAATTAAAAATTTTGGAAAAACCACATCCTTTTGCACGTTTAATTAAAGGTATCGTCTTAAGACAGACATTGTGGGATGCTAATACCTTTCCCACACGTAACCGACTCTTGGACCAAAAATATGGTTTTTTGCAGACCTTGTTTTATCTTTTTGGTTTTTCCGTAGTTTTCCAGAATAAACTATGGTGGCGACTCCAAACTCTATTTTTTCCAAATTTAACTTTTGGTTTGTCGTCCCGTCGCAATTTCGGTTGCGACAGATGGCGACTCCACTAGGATGCTAGAGAGTCTGACCATTTATTTGGATGTGTAAAATTGATGTGGTTTTTCTTCATATTTTTCTTTTCCCTATTTTTTTTTGGGTGTGTATATTCTTGTGTTTTTTTAATATTTGGAATAGTTGTATGTGTATGTCTTTTGGTAGTTGGAATGATTGTCAGGTGGGGGTTTGGATATACATTGTATTCTCCCTTCACACAAACACGTTTTGTTCATTACATGAGTGGGGCTGTATACCCAAGTCTAAGTTGCTTAGATTTGGAGGGGATTGTGTAGTAGTGCCATGGTGGATGTACTTTCCAAGTGGTCATTGTGACAACCCCAACTAGATTTTGTTTATTTCATTAGTACTCCCACTTCTTGTTGTTTACCAACTATCGTGGGAAATGCCATGAAGTGGGTAATAGCTCTAGTGACCTTGATCTTTAGGTATTAGGGAACTATCCTTGTGAGTACATATACTTTGCCTTAGGACTTAAGAGTCAAACCAATGTTAAATTAAGGCACAAAAGGGAGACTATTTGTGTCCTTTACCCTCAGCTTTCTTTGTATATAATATTGAAAAAAAGGAAAAAATGTCTTCTAACGCATAAACATACATTTCATTAGCATATAATGTGAATAAGTGCCCTACGATGCACAAACATGGATTGCATTTCCATTTTGTGGTCATTCATGGTACCTTGTCCAAAGATTCAAACACATAGCATGCACCGGCATAAATTTTAGAAAAAAAAAAAACCAAAAAAAAAATTGCACTAAAATAAATTCAAATTGTTTCCAATTTTTCTTATCACCAAAATCTTGGAATCTTTCTTATGAAAAATGAGAAAATAATAAAACATTTTTTGGTCAAATTAGTGGATTGAATAAAGAAATAAAATGTTGCTTGTTATCATTTCTTTTGAAGCATCTATCTAGTCTTGTATACATGAAATCGCTCAAATCCATTCCCTTTCCATCATTCCTCCACCATAAACCTTGTTTTCATTTTTCATGAAGGATTATCACAAAAAGGGGCACTAATTTAGGATGATTACAAACAACTCTTTTAACACACAGAAATAAAAAAATGAAGAAAAGTCTGCTAGACTAAAAACTCTGAAGGACAGTCTAGGCAAAAATAAGACAAAAAAAAAAGTAAGAAAAAAAAAGAGAACAAAATAAGGGGCATCCTGTCATATGAAATAATTTATTTTCCTGCGACTTAGTTTTTTTTTAGAAGAACAATCATGATTTGAAATGATGTGTGGCCATGATTTTTTATCCAAAAAAAAATAATAAAAAAAAATAAAGATAATTATCCTTTGTTACCCAATTTGAGCCTACGAATTAAATTTTTTTGAGAAAAACAATCATGATTTGAAATTATGTGTGGTCATGATTCTTTATCCAAAAAGAAATAATAAAACAAAAAAATAAAAATAATTATCCTTTGTTACCCAATTTGAACCTAAAAAAATCTTTCAAATTACCTTAAACAAGGGTCACATCACGTTGAGGGTTGATATAATATTTGCATTTGTTTCATCCGATTAGTAGTTCAACAATACAAAAATATAAAAAAAAAAGAAAAAAGAAACAAAATGATATGTCATATCAAGAAAGAAAAAAAGAAGAAGCAGAAATTTGGAAAATGAGAATAAGAGGTCAAATATAGAAAGAAAGAAAAAAGGTGAACAAAAAGAAGTCAAACAAATATTGAATGAAACATTATTCAAAGATCCTTGTTCGAAACAACACTCTTATCACTTTTTTGGGCCTTTACTATCATTTACTTCCATACCCTTAGTCTTGGCCACGATACAAGCCTAATAAAATCCACACAGATCAAAGATTGATTGTTATCTTTCGAAGGTTTTAATTTAGAGGAAAGTTTTCATTTGCTAACAGGTTTTTTTCAAAAAACATGATAATTTTTTTTTGAAAAAGTGTGTTCAGATATTTGCTTTTAAACAATAGGGCAGTTTATTTTTGGGTAACATGTTTTCAATGGACAATCAGTCAATTAAGCTAAATTTGGGTTGTCCCCTTTCAGTTTATTCTTCATGAAACTCCATCCCGCTATAAGCCTCAACCTTGACCAACCTTAAAATACTCCATCTTTATCAATCCCAAACTCAAATTAGGACAGTCACTTTGTTTGTAATTCATATATTCTCATAATTCATTCTGAATTAGGGCATTTATTTACATTGAAGATGTCGCACCCTAAATCGCGACGAAACGGCGTATCAAAAAGAAATTCATTTGAAAAAAGAGACTTGAAGTCGCCACCAAAATTTATTTTGGAAAACTATGGAAAACCATAAAAATAAAATAAAGTACGAAAACCAAATTTAGGGTCCAGAAGTCGGTTACGCGTAGGGAAGGTATTAGCACCCTACGACACCCACCCAAAGGCGGTACATTTAATTAAATTTAGATAAGAGATGTGTTTATTTAAAATATTTATTTTTCCCAAAAGTAAGAAAATAAAATGAACAAAATATATTTTTTAGTGAAAATGTACCCAACAAGAATTAACATTGGTCCTACGTATTAATGAGAAATCAGGGCTACGTAGTTCTTCATAAAACTATTGGAAAATGATTTGGAAAACCTTTTTATTTTTGGGAAGTGAACCTGACAAGAACTTAACTTGCTCCTATGTATCTCCATTCACAATAGAGAATCAAGGATCACGTAGTTCTTGATAAAACTTGATTAGAATATTTAATTTTTAAAGTTGTCTTTTGACATTTTTGAAAATAAGTGTCATGTGACGCGTGCGGTCGGGTTGACACCAAAATCATTTTTTATACTTTGTATGTTTGAAATGGAGTGTCGTGTGACGCGAGTGGTCGATTAGACACCAAAACATTTCTACGATTTTTTATATTTTTGAAAAGGAGTTTCATGCGACGCGAGCGGTCGATTAGACACCAAAACTATTTTTATAATTTTGGTATTTCAAAAAAGTGTTATGCGACGCGAGCGGTCGATTAGACACCAAAACAATTTTTACAATTTTTTTATATTAAAAAGAAATGTCATGTGATGCGAACGGTCGATTAGACACTAAAAGAAAAATAAAGAAAATAATTATTAATTTTTATTTATTCTTATTTTTATCATTTTTGAAAACTATTTTAATTTTTATTTCAATTTAAAATATTTTTATTATTTTTTAAATGATGTGATTGAAATGAAATGTGAGATTTAATTAAAAAATGATAAAATTGGAAATAGAAAGTGAGAGTGCATAAGTGAATATATGGGTGCAATGAGAAAAACTACACGCATGGAAATAGGGTGCATAAAGAGAAATGTGTGGTGCATAAAGGAAACTCATCCTAGCCTAAAAAAGGAAATTAAAGGAGTGGGATGTGTGCTTAGTGAAAACGCAGGTACATAAAGTAACATAAAACTTAATGTAAGAGGTGTGTGGTTATTACATTAGGGAGTGCATGAAGTAAATAAATAACCAGAACCCAAATTAAAAGTGGGAGTGCGCAATTTAAATTATGGAGGTGCATGAAGAAAAATGAATCTACCAAATCAAAAAACAAGAGGAAGGTGTGATAGTTAATTATGGGGGTGTGTGAAAAAATATGAATCCGCCAAATAAAAAAACGAGAGGAAGGTGTGATAGTTGATTATGGGGGTGCGTGAAGAAAAATGGAATCTGCCAAACCATAATGTAATTACCTTCCCCGCACTTAATAAGTCCCTTCAAACTTCATCTTCTTCCTTCCACTAAAGCACCAATGCCACACCAACGTTGCCCATCCTGTACGAGGTCGGCGGCGGCACTGCTCACGACAGCACCGCCCACGATGGCACCAACAACCATCTATGCCACCACACCATCATATGCGGCCACCATTCAAAATGCAACCATGCTCACGACAAAGCCGCCAACGGTGACGGCGACCACTCTCGGAGTTTTGTCAACGTCAACATCGGTGCTGCTCGCTACTGCACCACTTAGAGCTGTGTGAAACACCACCGCACCATTTCCTCTGCTTGCATCTTATTCGGGCCACCCAAATCACTGTCGTTTAACGTCACAGCCGCCGTCAGCCGCCATCAGCGTCTGAACAAAGTCCCTACAACAATCTTTTCTCTCGCACAAGAACTTCACTTCTCCAACTATACCCCAAGTTACTCCAACACCAACTCAAACTGCCTCCAACATTTCCCGCAATGTAAATGTTCATTATTGAATCCCTATTTGCTAGCGGTAAGTCAATTCTTTTCTATTTCTCTTCTATTTCAAATTCCTTAAACCCAATTCTTATCTATTGTTACTTTTTTAGTTTTAACTGTTGAGTTGCTTAATCATCTCAAAGCACCAGATTAAGAAACTGATACAGTTCACATGATTCTCATACCATTAACACTAACATCCAACAACAGTAAAATTAAAATATGATAGCGGAGTTGAAGATTGTGTACCGTGAATATGCTTCAATATGTGCTTATTATCTTGTTTTTCCTTTGTACTTGATCGTTATTGATTCAAAATGTTGTGATTCTGGGTTGTGCTTTCAAATTTAGCAGAAATGTGATACTGTAAAGATGAATATCTATGTAAATGAGTTACATGGTTTTTCTCCTTGTAATAAAAAACATCCTATTTGTTTTTGTGTCTGAAGTTGAATCCTGTGAATGAAAATTCCCCTTTCAATATTAACGTGCCCTTTCAAAAACTTATGGAAGTTATTAGGCGGTTATCAAATATTCAATTGTTCCCGCTTCTTGTGTAATGAACAACAATTTTATTTTTTTTATTTTCTTTTAGGATATAAAGTAATACGGTGGTGTGAAAGAAAAACAATGGGCCATTGAGCCCAATTGGTTAACAAGAGCTACACAAACTAAAAACAAGGAGAAAGAAGACAATTTTAATTAGGTTACCAACTCACTATAAACAAACATGAAAAGGAAATCAAAATAAACGGAAACATTAAAAATTAAATTTTTTATTTTTATTTTTAAAACAATTCTATTTTGATTATTTTTGTATTTTACTTTTTATTTTTTATCTAAGAACAAAACCCCCTTTAAGAGTCCTCTTAAACATAAATTAAAGAAACTTTTTTTTAAAACATTTTTAAGCAAATTTAGTTTTACTCCATTTTTATGTAACACTTTTGACTTGTTTTTTTTTTTTGGTAAAACAATTTTTATTTATCCGGACAAAATTGGGTGTTGACAGAAGACTGTGATCACGTTTGGGGCAACTTGTGAAGAACTTGTCATTTTTCAATCTCTTCAATTGGGAAAAGCTAAACACGCTTTTGCACCCTAAGACCATCCTAGGATCTCACACTAGGGGCAAATTTTTAAAGTCCCCATCATTTCCTTCATACCATCAATAATTGTGGGAAAGACCAAACACATCTTGTGCCCCAAGACCAATTCAAATTAGGGCAGCTCCCTAGTTAATCTTCATCACCTCATCCAAGCCTTTTCAAGCCCTTGGCAATTTCATGCATGTCATTCAAATAGTGTTTCAAAAGAAATGATTAAAAAGTAGGGTTTTAGTAAACTGATTAGACCAAAGAAATGATTTGGAAAAGTAAAAAATATCAAAGTAGAATGATTCCATGGATTTGAAATAAAAATGAAATGGGAATCAATTCGAATTTGTTTTCAAAAATAATGAAAAAGAAAAATTCATACATAAGGTATTTCATACATCATACCAAGTTATGCATACATAAGTCATTCACCTTTTTAAATAAAATATTTTTCACCTTTCCGATCAAAACCCTCTTCACTCATATGAATGGTTATCGAATCCTTTCGTGTTAGAAGGAAGCAAATTAAAAAAAAAATACACAATTTTTTTCTATGATGTTTCTCAAATTTATGGTCCTCTTCATTCGTATGAATGACCAATATACCCTTAGTCCAATTTCTGCACTGGCCTCCAAGCCTAGTTCCCACACTAGCCCTCAAGCCCGATTTCAGCACTAGTTCCCAAGCCTAGTTTCTAGTTTCCATACTGGTCCCCAAGTCTAGTTTCCACACTGGCCCCCAAGCCCAATTTCCACACTAGCCCTCAAGCCCAATTTCCACATTGACCCCCAAGCCCAATTTCCTCACAAACCTAGTTTTGTCTAGCCTCAAGCCTAGTTTTCCTTGCTATCAAATTAAAATAAAGGAAAAATGAAAAAAAAAATCAAATTCCATCCATGCATCCATGCATTCACATATGTATCATTATATAGGTTCAAAAAGAAAATCATAACATGTCATGCCTCATCACATCATGTCATCCATCATACTCCACAAAATCAAATTCCACCAATGCATCCATGCATTCACATATGGATCATTATATAGGTTCAAAAAGAAAATCATAACATGTCATGCCTCATCACATCATGTCATCCATCATACTCCACAAAATCAAATTCCACCCATGCATCCATGCATTCACGTATGTATCATTATATAGGTTCAAAAAGAAAATCATAACATGTCATGCCTCATCACATCATGTCATCCATCATACTCCACAAAATCATTGAAAATCATTTAAAAAAAATAAAAAGAAATTTGAAAAAAAAATTTAGTAATGACATTTTTTTGTGTAAGTCTCACAAATTTTAGGCATTCACGCGATGTTTGTCAACACTTCAATAGCAAAATCCAGGTTCTTCGTTTATACATCAAAAACCTTTACGAGGCAATGGTCATTGATTCCCTTATGTTTACATCATGACCCTCTGCGAGACAATGGTCATTGATTCTCTTATGTTTACGTCATGACCCTCTGCGAGACAATGGTCATTGATTCTCTTATGTTTACGTCATGACCCTCTGCGAGACAATGGTCATTGATTTCCTTATGTTCACATCAAGACCCTCTGTGAGGCAATGGTCATTTATTTCCTTATGTTCACATCAAGACCCTTTATGAGGCAATGGTCATTGATTTTCTTATGTTTACATCAAGACCCTCTGCAAGGCAATGGTCATTGTTTTTCTTTACATCAAGACCCTTTGAGAGGCAATGGTCATTGATTTTCTTATGTTTACATCAAGACCCTCTACAAGGCAATGATCATGATTTTTCTTTACATCGAGGCCCTATACGAGGCATTGGTCATTGATTTCCTTATGTTTACATCAAGACTCTCTGTGAGGCAATGGTCATTGATTCTCTTATGGTTACATCAAGGCCCTCTGCGAGGTAATGATAATTGATTTCTCTACATGGTAATGATCGTCGAATCTTTTGGACATAGACCTTCTCCTCGAGATTGGTTTAATTTTTTTTTCAAAAAGTAAAAAAATGGTGTGTCAGATCGGGACCCTCTACGTGGTAATGATCATCGAATCTTTTGGATATAGACCTTCTCCTCGGGATTGGTCTATTTTTTTTCAAAAAAGTCAAAATTACAAAAAAAAAGAGATTTTCGGACCGGGACCTTCTACATGGTAATGGTTGTCAAATCCTTTAGATATAGACCATATCCTCAGGATTGGTCTAATTTTTTTTTTCAAAAAGTAAAAAAAAAATGGTGTGTCGAATCAGGACCCTCTGTCTTTCAATCTGTCTTCATTTGAAACCCGAACGAAATTAGTGTTTTTATCTTTACTTATTTTTTACTACGATAATATGAAAAAGTCAAACTTTTATATATCTAGTAAAATCTATGTAAAGAGGGGCAAAACTGTTAACAAATAATTTCGTCCGGGTGAATAAATTTATTTTTGAAAAAAAATAAAATACAAATAAAATAATACAAATTATTTTTGATTTGTCAACACTCAATTTTGTCCGGATAAATAAAAATTATTTTACCAAAATAAAATAAAATAAGTGTCACATAAAAGGGGTAAAACTAAATTTGCTTTTAAATGTTTAAAAAAAAAGGGAGTTTCTTTAATTTTGTTTAAGAGGAATTTTAAAAGAGGATTTTTTCTTAGATATAAAATAAAAAGTAAAATACAAAAATAATAAAAAATATAATTATTTAAATAATAATAATAATAAATAATTTAGTTTTGAATGTTTTCGTTTCTATTATTTTCTTTTTCATGTTTATTTTTATAGTGAGTTGGTAGCCTAATTAATTTGTCTTTTGAACCCTTGTTTTTAGTATGTTTACCTCTTGTTAACCAATTTGGGCTCAATGGCCCATTATTTTTCTTTCACACCACCGTTTGCTTTATATTCTAAAATAAAATAAAAAAAATAAAAAAATAAAAAATAAAAGAAATAAAATATTTGTTCATAACACAAGAAGCGGGAACAGTTGAGTATTTGATAACTGATTGGTAACTTCCATGAGTTTTTTTAAAAGAGCGCACGTTAATATTGAAAGATGGAACGACCATTCGGGGATGCTTTTCTTCACGCACAAAAACAAACAGGATGTTTTTATTACAGGAAAAAACATGTAACTCATTTTTTCACACATAGATTCATCTTCACATTATCACATCTCTGCTGAATTTGAAAGCACAGTCCAGAATCACAACATTTCAAATCAATAACGATCAGTACAAAGAAAAAACAATAAGCATATATTGGAGCATATCGGAACAAAACCAGGTTAATAATTTCCAAGTTTACTATGATGTTTTGTGTTTGTTTCATTGTTGTTGTATGATTAATGGCAGTAGAAATTTCCAACTAAAAATAAAAAAAATTGAATTGAACATTTTTCTGTTAACAAAATTGGTAAATCATTAAGTTACGAAATAGAGGAAGGGATTAGTTTGGGTATGTAGTGTTAGGTATTTTCTTCCTTAATTAATGGCTAAGAGAGCCCCTGAGAAAAGATAGGAGAGAGAAACAAATATTTTGATTTTCAGCCTGCTTTTTCATTCCTTCCAAAGGTTATCTATAGCCATACAAAACCAAAATTAGTTACGATCAGAGGGTCCTCCTCATTTGTAGGAAAAGGAATCTACCAAACAGAAATAATAACTAAATTATTCTATGCAAAGAAATACTGTGACAGAGCACTTCTAGAAGCAAGCTGACGTAGTGAATTTTATGGGATGTAATCCTTCAGATAAACTGATGTGGTGGTAATCCTTTTGGGCCTTACACTAGTCAAATGGGTTGTGGTCTGATTGCTAACATGTAGACATTGGTTGTGGGTGAGAAATAGAGAGGGAAGATGGCGATGTAAGAAGCATTAGTAGTTGGTGGCAATCTTTTTGACAGAATGGCAGTCGCGGCGGTGGTCTTGGTGGCCCGAAGAAGACACGAGCAAAGGAGACGGTGTGGCGGTGTTTCGCACGGATATAAGTGGTGCAGTGGCGAGTAGTGTCGGTGTCGACGTTGACAAAACCTCCAAGAGTGGTCGCCGTCTCCGTTGGTGGCTTTGCCGCGAGCATGATTGCGTTTTGAACGTGATTAGTAGACGCATATGATGGTGTGGTGGCGTAGATGCCTATCTGTGCCATCGTGGTCGGTGCCGTCGTGAGCAGTGTCGCCGCCAGCCTCGTACGAAATGGGCAGCGTTAGTGTTCGTGGGTGATTGGTGTGTTGTGAACGTTGAAACGAAGTTTGGGGAAAATTCTGAGTGTGGAGTTTGGGAGAAGATTAAGATAATTGGACTTAGGGTTTTTGGCAGATTCACTTTCACTTCATGCACCCCCATAATTTAATTCTCACACATCTGCAGATCTGTTTCATAATTGGGTCATTTGTTTTGTTTTCTTTCTTCATGCACTCTCCAATGTAATAACTCCAATCCCCTTGCATTTAGTTTTATGTTATTTCATGTATTTGCATTTTCACTAAGCACACACCCCACTCCTTTAATTTTCTTTTTTAGGATAGGAAGAGTTTACCTTGTGCACCACGCGTTTCTCTTTATGCACCCCATTCCATGTGTATAGTTTTTCTCATTGCACCCACATACTCACTTATATACTCTTATTTGCTATTTCTAATTTTACTATTTTCTAATTAAATATCACATTTCAATCACATTATTTTCAAAAATAATATAAATATTTTAAATTGAAACAAAAATTAAAATGGTTTTCAAAAATAATAAAAATAAAAATAAATAAAAATTTAAATTTATTTTCTTTATTTTTTCTTTTAGTGTCTAATCGACCGCTCACGTTGCACGACATTCCTTTTTAAAATACAAAAATTATAAAAGTTGTTTGTGTGTCTAATCAACTGTTCGCGTCGCATGACACTCCTTTTTAAGATACAAAAAATATAAACGTTATTTTGGTGTTTAATCGACTACTCGCGTCGCACGACACTCTTGTTCAAAAATATAAAAAATCATAGAAATGTTTTGGTGTCTAATCGATTGCTCGCGTCGCACGACACTCCCTTTTAAAAATACAAAATATAAAAAATGATTTTGGTGTCAACCCGGCTGCACGCACAGCATGACACTTTATTTTAAAAAATGTCAAGAAACAACTTTAAAAAATTAAATATTCTAATCAAGTTTTATTAAGAACTACGTGATCCTTGATTCTCCATTGTGAATGGAGATACGTAAGAGCAGAGCAAGTCCTTGTCAGGTTCGCTTCCCAAAAATTAAAAGGTTTTCCAAATCATTTTTTAAATAGATCTATAAAGAACTACGTAGCCCTGATTTCTCATTTTTAATTTCCCTTAGTTTGTTCAATATTTTCTTATTTTTTGGGCAAAATAAATAAATATTATAAAATAAACACATCTCTTTTACAAATTTAATTAAAGGTACGCCTTTGGGCGGGCGTCGTCAGGTGCTAATACCTTCCCTACGCATAACCGACTCCCGGACCCTAAATTTGGTTTTCGCAGACTTTATTTTATTTTTATGGTTTTCCATAGTTTTCCAGAATAAACTATGGTGACGACTTCAAATCTCTTTTCAAATTAATTTATTTTTAGTTCGTCGTCCCGTCACGATTTAGGTTGCAACATTCATTAATGGTAAAAAAAAGGTGAAACAAAATTTTCTTAAAAGATTCTCAAACTTTAATTTTAGAAGAAAAAAAAGAGATGAAAAAAAGAAAAAAGAAGGAAGAGCCCAATTTGTTTTTAATTATCACACTCTCCTTCAGGAGTCTAACAACTCAACACATTTTCTACCCTTTGTTCCTGATAGAGAAATTAGTGATATGATTCTAATAATTCGAAGCAATATCTCTTCAAATTATTATAATCAATATTACTAATTGTGACGAATTGTGTGCTCGGATTTGTTAATGGTTAGAATCAATATTATCAATCTTGATTGATATTGTGCTATGATTTGCTACGATTTGATTCCCCTAATGTGCTGATACCATGAGCAATTCCTTCCTTGTATTGTTCATTACGATTAAGGTTAAAATTGCATTGATATTGCAATGTGTGAATATAAATACGCATTTTGTCATATGAATAGGGATGAAAAAAAAAGAAAATATTTTCTACACCTCTCTCTTTCTTTCTCGTTATCACTCATATAGATACACCTAGTTTTGACTTGTTGGAAAAAAACAATCTTAGGGAAGGAAGCAGAATTAAAAGAAACAAAAATCTTAAGATGGGCGTTGTGGGATGCTAATATCTTCCTCACGCGTAACCGACTATCGGACCAAAAATATGGTTTTTTGTAGACCTTGTTGTCGCAACCAAAATCGCGACAGGACGACGAACCAAAAAAATAAAATTTGTAAAAACAGAGATTTGGAGTCGCCACCATAGTTATTATAGGAAACTATGGAAAACCATAAAAAAGAGCATGGTCTGCGAAAAAACCAGATTTTGGGTCCGGGTGTCGGTTACGCGTGGGGAAGGTATTAGCACCCCACAATGTCCGTCCTAAAACGATACCTTTAATTAAATTTGCAAAAGTGATGTGGTTTTTTCAAAATATTTAATTTTCCCCAAAAATATTAATAAAAGAATGTACAAAAAACAACAAAACTATTTTTTTGATTTTTTGGGCCCGACGAGGATTAATCCTCGCTCCTACGTATCTCCATGTGAATGGAGAATCAGGGTTACATAGTTCTTTTATGAAAAACTATTTGGAAAATTATTTGAAAAATAATTTAATTTGTTTTATAATTTTGAAAATCTTTTTATTTAAATTTTAGTATTATTTTATTATTGGTGTCATGCGACGCGAGCGGCTGGACTGACAATGAAAATAAATTCTTTTTTTTTTATCTTTTTAATCTTTTATAATTTTTCATTTTTTGAGTTATTTAAAAATGGATGTGGATGTCAATTTGACGTGAGCAACTAGATAAATATTAAAAAGTAAATAAGGAAAACTATTTTTTTATTCTTAGATTGGTATATATTTTTTAGAAAAAAAGAACGAAAGTCTAAAATGGGTGTCATGCAATGCGAGTAGTCGAGCAAACACCAAAGAAATAGGATTTTTTTTTTATGATTTAAACAAAATAATGAAAATTAAAAAATAAATCAAAAGAAAAAGAAACTAAAAATGATGTACCTTCTACCTTTTTATTTCTTAGCTCCTTTTATAATATTTTTGTGTGTTTGTTTATCAAGAGAGATAAAATGAGATGCGTCTGTGTGGGTGGTAATGAGAGAGAAAGAGACATTATAGAGAATCTTCTTCTCTCTTTTATTTTTTACCTCCTTCAATATGTTTTTTTTGAAAGAGAGATGGCAGAAGAGGTGTGTATGTGGGAGTGATGATGGGAAAGAATTAGAGAAGTGTAGAGAAAATCTTTTTTTTTCAGTCCCCGCAGAATGCGTATTTATACTCACACCTTGCAATATCAATGCAAGTTCAGTCTTAATTGTAATGAACAATATAAGGAATGAGTTGGTCATGATAGTAGCACATTATGGGAATCAAATCATAGTAAATCAGAGCACAAAATCAATCCCAAATTAGTAATATTGATTCTAACCATTAACAAATCAGAACACAAAATTAATCCCAATTAGTAATATTGATTATAACCATTTGAAGAAATATTTCTTCTAATTATTAGAATCATATCACTAATTTCTCTTCCAGGAACAAGGGTGTTGAGTTGTTGGGCTCATGAGAAGGTGTGCGATAATTAATAACAAATTGGGCTCTTCTCTCTTTGTTCCTTTTTTTTCTTTTTTTTTCATCTGTCTTTTTTTTTCTTTTTTTTTCTTCTAAAATTAAAGTTTGAAAATCTTTGAAGAAAATAATGTTTCACATTTTTTTTTTATTTTTTTTATTTTTTGAAAAATAAATTTATTTACCCGGACGAAATTGGATGTTGACACTTGTCTTATTTTTTGGTTTTTCTGTAGTTTTTCAGAATAAACTATGGTGGCGACTCCAAACTCTACTTTTCCAATTTTAATTTTCGGTTCATTGTCCCATCGCGATTTGGGTTGCAACAGATACGAATAAAACAATTCTTATAACAAATCATAACAATATAAGATTAAATTTTAAACGGAGAAAGGATTAAAAAGAGTTTGGATTTGAGGCACGCAAGGACTATCCTTAGAGAGAAACGCCCCTGACTATACAAGGTAAGATAAAATAATATGCGTTTCTCTCCCAAGACACAACAATCTCTCAGATCGATCCAATACAACAAAAGATCTCTAAACTATATTATCTATACACAATTTCGTTCGAGTGAATAAAATTTGTTTCAAAAAAATGTAAAAAAAAAAGTGTTAAATAAAAAGACATGAAATAAAAGTTTATTTAAAATTTTATTTTCGGTAATTAAAAGAATTTCTTTTTAAAAAAATAATAATAATTTATTCATTTATACATTTCTCTTTAGTTTCTTTCTTTTTTTTATTATCATTTAAAAGAATTATAAAAGAAGGAAAAAAAAGAAAATACCAAAAAAAAAAGATTAGAACAAAATCCGATTCATTTTTAGCATTCACGCCCTTTTCATTTTATTTTGGCACCTCTTATCAAAATGAGCTTGTATCCCAATAATCTTTTCACACAATTACCTATATTTATAGGTTTTTTTTTAACACTTGTGTCTTACTCTTTAGAGTACCCCATTCCTCTCCATTCCTATACTGCCACACGACACCAAATGATACACAAAATCCCAATTCCGTTAAAGGAAACTATAAACGACTTTGGAAAACAGGTCCCATTTTTATCACTCACCCATGTTCTTCACCATCAACCTCCATCATTTTTTCCGGTCTCTACATCATTAAATAAAAAGGACAATAATATTTTGACACCATAATTTCTTTTACACCCATTTGACAATACTCCTTATTATTCTTTTTTTTTTTAAATACAAAAGTTAACTTTTATTAAGACCATTTTATCTCTATAAAAATTGTTAAATGGTGTAAAAGAACATTTTTCCAACAAAAGTAGGGTTCTCATACACAAGGCACCACATGCTATGAAAAGAATATACATTGAGAATCCCACTTCATCTTCACGTTTGTTGTAACATCCCGATCGGGTATTACGAATTTAAATAGAACAAAATAGAAATAATATTAAACATTTTTTATTATAATTTCATTTCCAAAAACGCAGGAAATTTAAAACTTTATTACCTTAGAATTTATTAAAATATCCATACTTATAAAACTCGATTACAATACCAAAGTCTGATAATATAAAAGTTTACAATTTATTTAAAAACATAAACTTGAAAACTCAGATAAATCTTTTCTCCCACATAGCCCACACTTCGGCTCTATGTCTCACCAGATCCACCTGCAACATCATCTGTTTCCGTGTACCACGTACACGATCATCGCCAAACACAAGTAGATAAGGTGAGCTTTCAATTACATAAACATATATAAATATCTATACATATATACATGATATAAACCATACAAGTTCACCAAAGGAATTTTTATCCTTTGATTCCACACCACATGGTCGCCACCATGTTACCCGTATTCTACGTCTTCTGATGATTACCTCGAGATGTCTTACTGCCACACCTACCAGCCACAACTGGTAGAGCACGTGCGAAAAACCATGCTATGGACTACACTCAGTAACACCAGGTGGGGTTCCTAATACGAATATCATTCGTAACGTCCCAAGACTACCAACCTCATTGGTCTCACACGAGCCACAACTCACACACTCACACCGACAACACTCGCCAACCCGATCCACAACTCAAGAGTTCCTCGTGTTCATCCACCATCTCGAGCCACAACTCAAGAGATGTCATTCCAAGCCACAACTCGAGGAATGCAACGTGCTTAACCCCTATCCCGAGCCACAACTCAAGGGATACGTTCTAAGCCACAACTTAAGGAACACCAGCAAGCCGATCTTTAAGGTATCACCCAAGCTTTGTAGATCACGCACATCCAAAGCAAGCAAAACATATTTTCTGCCTCTGCAATATCGCCTGCCGACTCAGGAGCAGCGCTAGGCGAAACTCGCTTCCAGACTGCGTAGCGGGGGACACGTGCCACCAAGCGCCAAACGCCTTTGATGCCTTTGACTCTACAGCTTTCGCCTAGTGGGACAACCCTCACCGCCATGCGACACACGCCTTTGTTACCCTCGAAAGATGCAGCTATCGCCTGGCGGTCCTAATATTATCGCCAGGCGTTGCACCAGTACTCAAGTAGTACAAGTTTTATTCAAGTTCAGGTGCATTTGCACACCCACTAAACTCACATAGTCACCCATCCAGAGTATCATAGGCATAAATACTGATTTTCTCAATCGTTCCACTATCACAACTCATTTCCGGTACACTTGTTCATTACATTCATCACATATGAAATCCTAAGTACTCATACTCATTCTCCCATTATTTATTGTTCCATCATGCTCTCTCCTTTCTAAACATAGCTAAATCATTATTTCAAGCCTACAAGATTCTTACCCCATTTTTCCTGCTTAAATTGAAAACTTGGCCACCCAAAGGATACCACAAACACCTCAGGCTTAGGTTACTGCCCCATCCATTCCTGAAACTGGTTTAATTCCTATTCTAGACCATGTTTAGTATCACAAATTTCTCCCTTGTGTAACACACTCATGGATTCATAATGGCTTTCATATATTTTCTTCTCCATTCTTCCTCTGCTCAAAATTTCCTATTCCATTGATATAATCAAAATATCACAACTGAGTTCCCCAGCTCCCTTCGCATCTCATAGCCACACAGTGTAGAATTCACTGTGTTGGCGCCTAGCGGTGATTCAAGTGTCGCCAGGCGATGCATACTATTTTGGGCACAACCCATAAATTTTCTGTACTTGCGAAAACACCCAAAATTCCCAATTTCCTTTCTCTGCATATTTATACAACTTCGCATGTAACTCTCTATACAGTTGTATAATTTCACCACCTACAACCTCTATTCACATATTCCAGTGCAGTCCAACAACCAATTAACCTTATGAAATAAAACCCCAAATTTCCAAACTCTAAAGGAACGTTCATACAATTTTATCTAATCAACCTCAATTGACAACATAATTGCTTGATTTCTCACTTCCAATAATTAATTCAAAGATAAAACCCCCTCCATTCCAGATCAAAATCCATCCAGAACACACAAAAACATCAAAATTGAGTCATTGTATTCGCGTCGCCTGGCGGGTATTCATCACCACCAGGCCCTTCATCCAGAAACCTAGAAAACTGCGTGCAACAAGCAAGAGTTGCTTGGCGGTCAAGGTCATGCCGCAAGGCGATTCCTCTTCAGGAACCTAGAAACAACACAAAAACATCATGAGTCGCTTGGCGGCTTTGAATGCCCACCAAGTGGTTTCTGAAAAATTTCCAGAAACCCAAAATTTCAAACGTGATAGGAATGATTCATGCATATACATATTATTCATAAAGCAAGTAAACTTAAAACACAAAGCTAACGAGTTCTAGCTCCCCTAACCTGGATTCCTTGCTCCAAAAGTGTGCAAATCTTTGAGTCCTTGATCCTAATTAGCCTTAGCTTGTGGTTCCTCCTTCAAGACTCTTTTTCACTCTCACTTCTCTCTCTTTGCACTGTGATTCACTCTCTCAATATGGAAAAAATTAAAGAAAGTTTAATTTGGATTAAGCAAGGTTTGAACCCATAACCATACAAATGACAAATCAATGCACAACCATTCAACCAAATCATCTTTTGTGATAATTCCTAAAATTCTAGGATTTTATTATCACTCATCATGATCAAGCGTATTATTAAAATAATAATCAATTACATAATACACAATTGGCATACATAAGACTCAAACCCAATTTTCTCACACAATCAAGTACTCTCAACCATTTGACCTAGTACTTTTCCACGTCATAACAATTAGCATTTAATGTCATAAAGGCTCCCACTACTTGCATTTATTAATTATTTATTTATTTAATTAATTAAATTTAGCGGATCTTACATTTGCCTTCTTCACTAATTCTCCAAATTTTAAGATTTACCATCATCGCCTTCCATCTCCATTCCACTGATGCATCAAATCATCCATCTCCTTCAATTCACCACCATCATCCAACCACTTCCATCATCTCCAAAAAACCAAATACGCCTCACACAAAGTCATCATAGTGTTGGACTAGTTCCAAAAGTGCTTAGAACACTAGTGCAAAAGACTCGATGTGGTTCCTTATGTTAAATCCACGTTAACGTTGTTTGAAAAAGTGTCATTTGTCAAAATCTAAGTCTGCCACGTGTCAAAATCATAGGAGTTTGATTTTGACACGTGACATACCTAGATTTTAACCTATGACACTTCCAAATGATGTTAGCGTCAATTTAATGATAAGGGTCACAATGAGTATTTTTACAAAAATAGAAACTCAATCCAAAAACAAATATAAGGAGTAAAACGAATCAAAGAGTTAAATAAAAGGACAAAATTACTAATTAAACCTACATTTTAAATAAGTAATAAATAAGTGTTTTTCATATAAAATGTTTAGGTACTTGAAAAGATGTTCTTAAAAGAACATAATATGTACCTCACCTGTTGGCATAAAAACTATAACATCATTGTGGTAAGCTTTCTCGATTGTGACCTTGATATTTTTAATGAGTGCAAGGTGTTTGTGATAATGTTTCGTAAGAAAGCTCCAAGAATATTCCCATCAAACATTAAGACAACCAAAAGGTTATCTAGATGTGAATGTGCACTTCAAGGGAGCTCAAAAGAGATAAAAGAAGGATTCAATTAAGTGGGAGAAATAAACACAAGACAATAAACACAACATAAATGGTGGAAGCATATAAACGAATACAAGACATATAAACTGAAAAATGAAACAAAAAGATAAAGAGAATAGAAGAGGAATGGGGAAGAAAGGAAGACATGCCACTTGGGGTACTAGGCCACCTAAGATAAGTGGTAGTTGTCGCCCCTTGAGCAAATGTTAAAGATAAGACCAAGAATAAAACATTCTCACAAGAGCAAAGTTCTTAAAGTACATAAAGATGTCTCTCAAATTCAATATTAATCGACCCTTTACATGTGGTTGAGAGGCTCCCTTAAATAGGCATGGGTACCTCAATGCATGTATCCGGATAATTGAGTCTCGTATGTTCTTTACTTGTAACATGTTTGTGATAGAGGATTATCTCAAGACTCCATACAAGAAGAACTTGAAGACGAACTTTTGGGTTTTCTTTTAGAAATTAGTTATGTTCTATGTTTTTGGGCTTTGAGCTTTTTTTTTATAAATTAATTTATGCTTTTATGTTTTGGGCTTAGGGCTTCTTGTAGGGTTTTCAGGTTTACTTAAACTTATGTGCCTATAAATAAAGGTACTAAAAACTGATGTAGACACTTTTAGTCATATATTGAATTTGATTTCATTAAAAAAAGGATTTTCTTTGTTCTTGGCTTAGGCCTCTGGTTCTTATCAAAGATTAACATCTTTAGGGCGAATCTTCACTTGACTTATCAATCTGCTAGATTGTGGCATCCTCCATCTTTGTCATATTCCGTGTTCTTCTTTGATTTATTTGTGTCGTGCCTCTTGAGGATTCAAATTTAGAAACGATCATACTCTTTCCTGGATAGGATCGTATCATCTGGTATCTAGAGCAAGGTTCTGATTTGAATTTCCTCTTCTATGTTATTTTTCTGTCATATGAAAAAAAAAACTACAATTTTTCAATGTTTGCTTATTGTGTGTAAAACCCCTAAGGTTGTTTCCAATTTGGTTGAATTTTTTTATTTGGCGTATTTTTTTTCTTTTCTGTTCTCTGTTTAAATTGTGTATTTCTACATATGATTCGTGGAATTTTTTTTTTGTGCTTGGGATTTGCAAGTGCACTTACTTTGATTTACATGAGTATTGAGTATGAGGGTTTGAAGGATAAATTGTTTAGTTTGTTATTGTGTTGAACTGCAAAAAAAAAATACAACAAAAAAAAATATTATGGATCAAAGTCAAAAGGCAACATATATATATTGAAAAAAAAAGGATAAAAAAAATGGGGAGTTCAACACAACTTTTTGTTACAATTTTATTTGTGGTTTATTGATCTCTACTTGCAATCAGTCTTTCTCTCAGAGTCTCTGTGTTGTCTCCTTTAACTCTCTTTGGTAGTCCTATTATTTTCTAATTTTAATTTTCTTGTTTTGTGTTTTTAAAATTCCTTGAAGTTTTGTCTAGAGTTTGAATTTTCTTTGTCCTCTTAAGTCAAGATTTAGATCTAGCAATATTTTTCACATTGTTTGTTCACTCTTTGCTTAAGTTACTAGAGCTTTTTGCCAAGCCCTAAAGGGAATTTGAGTGATAAAAGGCAAGAGAGTACATTCAAGCAAAGCCTATAAGTGTGATACATGAGTGAAAAATTAAGTGAAACACTTAGCAGAGTGGTGAGGTAAAAATAAATAAATAAATTATTGTTGCTAACATTTGCTTGTTGGGCATGACTTCTTCCAAGAATAGTGAGCCTCTATCACCTAAGACTGCGACACTTATGGTTGCACTTGATAAGCTCACATTACAAATGAATCAAATGCAATAACACAATCAACAACAATTCGAAAGGCTCCAAAAGTTTAATGAGGATGTGAGCGTGAGATTAGAGGGAGTGGAGAGAAGAAGAAGGAGACATGATGATTCATACCATTCTTCTCATAATGATGAAGCGGCACATGTTTTTAGGTCGTGACGAGGCCAAAGACGAGAGGCATTTGGGAACCATATGCTTAGGAGGGATAATGATGAAGAGGAACATGGTTTTAGACCAAGGCGAGATCAAAAACGATAGGAGTTTGGGAACCACACACCTCGAAGAGATAAGATGTGGAGGAAGATTATAATTCCTAGATTTAATGGAGCTAATGACCTGGACGCCTACCTGGCATGGGAAATGAAGCTTGACCAAATCTTCAACTCTTACGATTATGAAGATAATGATAAGGTACTTATGGCTTCCTTGGAGTTTGAAGGTTATGCTATGAATTGGTGGAATCAAATCACTGTGGACATAGCTAGGAGAAGGCGGTCGCCAATTTCTACATGAGAGCAATTAAAGGTAGCTATGAAGGAAAGATTTGTGCCTCCTTATTATAAAAAGGAGATCTTCAACAAATTACAAAGACTTTCACAAGGAAATAGGAGTGTTGAAGAGTATGTTCAAGAGATGGAGGTCACCTTGATGCAAGCTGAAGTGGAAGAAACACATATGGCTATAATGGCTATATTCTTGAATGGATTACATAGGGAGATTCAATATGTGGTGGAAATGCACCATTATGAAACCTTGGAGGATCTTATTCACCAAGCCACCAGAGTGGAACAACAACTCAAGAGAAGAAACACCTACAGGAAGTCATCCCCCTCATAGAGAGATAAGGAGAAATATAAAAGGGAAGAAGTTACTTCTGCCATTCCTAAATCTAGGGAGAAGGATTCAGCAAATGGTAAAGTAACTTCTCAATCTAATAATGATGATTCTTCATGTTCTAGTTCAAAAAAACATTTTAAATGTTTGGGTAGAGGACATATAGCAGCCGAATGTCCCAATAGAAGAACTATGATGTTGTTGGAAAATGGTGATTACATTAGTGAACATTCCGCGGGGGAATCATCTAAATCATCTAGCAGTGATGGGAGGAAAAAGAGTGTGAAGTACTACCTTTGGAGGTAGATCTCTTTATGGTTAGGAGATTGTTGGGTAGTATGAATAAGGAGTTAGATGACACTCAAAGAAGAAATATTTTCCATTCTAGATGTATGGTTAGGGGAAAGGTGTGTTCACTCATCATTGATGGAGGAAGTTGTACAAATGTAACTAGTAAACGGCTAGTGGAAAAGCTTGGTTTGGTGACATCTATGCACCCTAGTCCTTATACTTTGCAATGGTTGAGTGAGGATGGAGAATTGGTGGTAGATAAGTAGGTGAACATTGCTTTCTCTATAGGTAAATATGTCGATGAGGTAGTATGTGATGTGGTACCTATGGAGGCGAGTCACTTATTGTTGGGGAGGCTTTGGCAATATGATAGAAAGGTAACCCATGATGGTCTAACCAATAAGTATTCTTTCCTAGTTAAGGGGCAGAAGGTGTCCATAACACCTTTATCTCCTAGAGAAGTTTGTGAGGATCAAATTAAGATGAGAGTGAGAAGAGAGCAAGAGAGAAAAGAAGGAAGAGAGAAAATTCCAGAAAAAGGCAAGAAAAAGGAAGGTAAAAAAATAAGGAGTGATAAAAGCCTTTTATTAAGAGAAAAAGAAATAAACAGAGCGTTAATTAGAAAATAACCCTTATATTTGCTTATGCCTAACAATATTTGTCTCTCTTCTATGCAAGCTTATTTGTCTTTAGGTATGGCGCAACTTCTCAATAAGTATGATGATGTCTTTCCCAAAGACATCCCTCATGGTTTACCTCTTAAAAGGGGTACTGAGTATAATATAGATCTCATTCAGGGTGCATCCCTTCGTAATAGGCCAACCAATAGGAGTAACACAGAAGAAACTAAAGAGATACAGAAGCAAGTGGAGCAACTTATAAATAAAGGATCAGTTCGGGAAAGTTTGAGTCCCTGTGCTATTCTAGTCATTCTGGTACCTATGAAAGATAGATTGAAGACGATGTGCAATGACTGTAGAGCCATCAAATATATCATTATAAGGTGTGTATTTGACCTGGGAGGACCTTTAGAATTCGGGTCGAATTCTCTCCAAACAAGGTAGAATGATAAAGAATCTTCAAGTGAGACGAATTTGAGGACAAATTCTTTTAAGAAGGAGGGTATGATAGAAGTCTATTTCCTAAACTTCAAGTGGTACAAATTTGAGGACAAATTCTCTTCAAGAAGAAGGGAATGATAGAGGACTATCCCAAGACTCCATACAAGAAGAACTTGAAGACAAACTTTTGGGTTTTCTTTTAGAAATTAGTTATGTTCTATATTTTTGGGCTTTGAGCTTTCTTTTATAAATTAGTTTATGCTTTTATGATTTGGGCTTGGGCCTTCTTGTAGGGCTTTCAGGTTTGCTTAAACTTATGTGCCTATAAATAAAGGTACTAAAACTTGATGTGGACACTTTTAGTCATATATTGAATTTGATTTCATTAAAGAGAGGATTCTCTTTATTCTTGGCTTAGACCTCTGGTTCTTATCAAAGATTAACATCTTTGTGGTGAATATTCACTTGACTTATCAATCTGCTAGATTATGGCGTCCTCCATCTCTGTCATATTTCGTGTTCTTCTTTGATTTATTTGTATCTCATTTAATAGGATACCGTTTCCCAAAAAAAAAACGTGGGAAAATTAAAACCAAAAATAGTAACAATAACATAGTTCGAATGTACCCAATCGTTCTATACAAAAGTTACTAAAGTTTAGCATAAATAAATTTTACATCAAAATCAACAAAAATAAAGTTTGCTTTCAAAAGCCCAAGTAGTCCATGCTCTCCGTCTCTAAGTATCTCCTAGCTCACCTGTTAAATCATCTGCTCCTATGCACAATATATAAACATATACATGAATTAAATATGCCACCTATCCCAAAATAACATAACTTAACATTTCATGATTTTCAAAATTACCCAACAATATATCCCAAAATAACATAACTTAACATTTCATGATTTTCAAAATTACCCAACAATACATACTATGGACTCCTCGCCCAATAGTAGCTGACGGAAACAAAACAGTTCCTTGACCATCGTGCGCCCGACACATGTAATCACCATACTAAGGATTCCTCGCCCAATAGTAGTCTGAGCGAGCTTAAAACAATCACTATTACATACAATCAATACAAAGTCTCGAGCCAATTCAACCTCTCACTAGGTTCTCTCTACCTTTCCACATTCATCCCAAGCTAAGTTTAGTAAAAGTAAAGATTAAGTTCCGTCTACCAAGGTTTGAACTCGTGACCCTCCACTCATAATGCCAAGCACAACCACTATGCCAAGTCACCTTTGGTGATACACTTCAATCAATAATAGTTTATATTATCAATTCCATACACATACATATTATTAAAAATTAATAATAAAACAACAACACATAATTGACATCCATAGGAATCAAACCCAAGTCCTCTCACACAATCAAAGTACTCTCAACCATTTGAGCTAGTACTTTTCCACACCACATTAAACCATAATAAATGCCATAAATGCTCTTTCTACCCGCATTTATTAATTAAGTAATTATTTAGTTAATTAATTTTCGCGGGTCTTACATTCCGCATTCATCTCTGTCATATTCCGCGTTCTTCTCTGATTTATTCGTGTTGTGCCTCTTGAGGATTCAAATTCAGAAACGATCATACTCTTTCCTGGATAGGATCGTATCAGTTTGCCTTTATGAATGAAATTTACGTGATTTTAACTTAAGTTTTGTTGTATGAAATCTCTTTTTCAAAATTAGCTTATCCTTTTTTTGTGTTGTTGTGCTTTGTGTTTATTTTCTTCTTTTGTAATATCAACTTAATTAGTGTGAGCATATGAAGATGCAGGGTTAGATGCATCCCTTGGTGACGAGGAACCAACAACTTAATTTTTCAGTTTTATTTTATTTTCTTTTTGTCATGTATAGTTTTGGAGATGATATTGTAATTATTAGGTCCTCAAAATCTATATGCTATATTAATATTTTTATATCTTTTGAATAACTATAATGATATATCTTATGGTGTGAGTTATCTTCTCTCGATTATTAATTATGAGATGTCTTCTTTTATATGTTTTATGAATCTAGATTCTTTGTTGGGTTTTGACGTGATGTTCATCTATTATGCCTTTAAAATATATTGATAGTTACTAATTTTAGAATTTTAAAATATATTAAATACTTTTTAGAGTACCAATATAAATATAAGTATTTTTAATGTTCAATAGAAAACAACACCAAAATAATCCAATAAAGAATTTGGACTGATGTTACATTCTTCATGTTTGAATAAGAGGAAAACTATTTAATGGACTAATCTAGTTTGAATCTTTTATTTTTTATGATCATGTAATTTTAAAATTTGAATCATTATTAAATATTTTATATATCAGTTATTTATTATATAATTTAGTTAGATTTATGAAATTATATCTTATATATATAATATGCTTGTACTTTTAATGTTTGAAAAATTGTAGAACAAAATATCTATATCTATAATAATATTTTAATATATCTTTGAACTGTACTATAAAATAAAAAATAAAAGAAATATAATTTTAAAAGTTTTTATCTATACATTTTAATATTACGATATAGGACAAACCACTCAATTTTCTTAACAACGTAAAATACTAGAAAATTTTATTACTTTTATATAACTATTTATTATTACTATATATTATTATTATTTCTTGAAATTCATTGAGGAATAGAGTACCACTTTGGCATAGGGTTAATAAATCTTACATGAGCTAAACTTTCTATTGCATATATTCCAATACAGTGGTGGTTGATGGAGCAAACGATATGGGGTCATTTGCCGGTGCTGATGAGGGCAAATTCCAAAGAATCTATCGAATACGTTCTTCAAGCCCTTTGGAGAACTCGAAAAACTGGTCTTGGCACTTCTGATCGATGCATCATCCAAGACATGCTTCAACTACACAATGAATCTGATCTCGACCCAGTACTCGCTCTCTTTCTTCTATGTTTATGGATGCATAGTAGTAGTAATGATCTAGGTTATGTTTGGAGAAACTTCATATGTAAAAGAAAAAGAATTTATCTATAAGCCAATTTAGTTTATATATACGTTAGCTTTTAGATTTTCTTTTTTAAATTTTTTAAACTTTTTATTTTAACTTTGTATGATATAATATAATGTTACGTTATGAAAAAAGACAATTTTTTTCTTTTCATTTTTCTCCTGTACAGATGTTGATCTAGAAGTTCTTCTATAGAAATCCTTATCACGGTACAGAATATAATTTTAACACTATCTGCAGCTTCTGGTTTGCCTCCGAATGTTAATCAGGAGGTGTGTTTATGAGAATACTTCAAAGGAGGATATTCCAAAGCTGTTTCCTGATGAAGTTCTGCCTGAATTGCAAAAATTGTTGACACTTCTGTTGCAGAAGTTTCAGCGACAGTGGCAAGAAGATGTGATGAAAGATCAAGTAAGTTGTTTTACTGTATACTTTGTGAAAGTGAGCTCAATTGGGTACTTTAACCTGAGATTAAACATTTAAGCTGTATTGTTTTGAAGAATATTGTGCCTAGATTAAAGGCGATGACATGGAATATGGCAAATCTGGAGAAAGGATCAGCAGACCCTGCAGCGGTTATTGATTTGAAGGTAAATACCACCTACAAAACTTGAGTAGAGGACGGACTTTCCTTCCTTCAATGCTCATTTATGCTGCACTTGACTTTAAAGACAAGTGAGAAGTAACACATGTGCGTATCAATTAAGTGTTCTGGCCTGGCTTTATTATGAAGTAGATATGCATATGTATTGTATGTAAAATAATCAAATGTTGTTTTGTGTGATTTTATTGTTTTAACTGTTTCCTTTTCAGCTTCAAAATGATGCTCCATTTCAGTTGGGAGTTCAAGATGTAAAGTTCCAGTTGGCTACAGATTCTATAGATATGATGCTGAAAGCCATGCACTGTATTAGAGACCAGTTTTCTACCATGGTAAACATTATACTGAAGTTAGTACTTTTATCCAGATTGGATTTTATACTCATATTGTCTGCTGTTTTCTAATGAGCTCGTTATATGTTGTCAGGATGAGGCACTAAATGGGCATTAGCACCGGTAAACCAAAGGAATTTCTTAGAAGTTATTTTTACAAGGAATGGTATGTTTGACTAAATTGTTGCATTTTGCTTTTAGATTTACCCAGTACATATGTTTCTTAGTGAAAAAAATTGGCCAAATTTAACATGCTGAAGTACCTGTGTTTGAGAATTTAACTTTAGCACGGTCATCATCAGGATACTAGTCAAATTGCATTTTCTTCGGATTGATAAAATGGTATTTCTGCAAGTATAAGAGAATGAGAGGATATCAATTTGCTTATTGGTTAGAATAGGTCAGTTGAGCTAATTATGGTTCAGTTAATTGGTCTAGTTTCTATCAATGTCTTATCTTACTAGATGGAAAAAGCATAAACTTAATAAACAATGATTCTGAATTTAAAAGGGGATTTTTATTGAATTCAATAATACACTGTTTTAGATACAAAATTGGAGCCAAGGCTCCTGCAGAGATGACTTCTCCCCTCTTACATCTGACAAAATTTCTTTTCCCTATATAACAGAGTATAACTACATAGGAATACAACTCTCCCCTCTCACAATAGCTTCTCTACAAAGCAATTTCTTTCTGCAATAGCTGTTCTAGCAACTTCTTTCCACAAAAGAACTGCGCTACATAGCAGTTTCAGAAACCTTGTGTGTCTTTCTTGAGTATACCTTCCAAATGGCTAGTTTATAGATAACTGGTTCTCCTTCCAGCCCAACAAAGTCTAGGGTTGTATCGTTATACCTGCTGTAAATGCAATCTTGTCCTGAAGGCTGAAGCTGGAAATTGATAGCTGTTCCTCCCATGTTGCATCTTCAGCTGGCTTGCCCTTACGTTGAATTAAAAATTACTTCATTCTTTCCTGCATCTATACTTCCTCTAGTACTCAACCTTTTTGGTTCATCTTGCGCTTCTAGTTCAGCCGGAAGTTCAGGTTCTGTTGCATATAAGCCAATAGTTTTTGGCTGGAATTCTTTGGCCAAATGGAATGGAGGAAGTTCCCTAGAAGTAGCGGGTAGCTTCAATTTGTTAGACAGCTCTCCATTTTTCAATATCTGAAAATAACCATAAAAGCGTGGAGCAAGCTTCTGGTTGATATGCTGTGCAAGCATAGCTGTCTTTGCAGCCCAAGGTTGAGGAAAACTTACTCTCCACTAATTCTGTTCCTTATATACTTCCTCATCGGTACAATGTTTCATCTGTTTTTGAGTATTGTATAAATGATGTTTGAGCTGTTTTGGTGGATGGAATGTGAGGCTTTCTTCCATATGCCACCTGAAACGAAGTAGCACCTGTTGTTACATGAAAATTGGTGTTGTAATAAAATTCCACCCAAAGTCAGCCGAATAGATCAAGTGGTAAAAACCACTTCTGATTGGCTATCAATTTAATTGTAATAGGATGAATACATCTTTAAATCTTTTCCTCGCAGCGTCAACAACTCTTACCAAAATAAACTTGCAAATAAGTGTCAGGATCCCTTAGAATAGATTTTGGAATTCCAGGAAGTGAAATGTATTCTTGCTGTGTTGATGGTGTTTACTTACAATTGAGACAAATTTACGCGTTACTAACTCTTGAATGATAAAGCTTTCTTCAAAAGTCTGTGTATTTTAATATTAACTAGAATTGGGAGGTGAGAAAATCATTTAAATTGACCATAAAAATTCTTGTTATTCCTTTTAGTACAGTTTGTAAAGTGATTACTGAAAAATGAAATTTTGAATTCGTTTTCAGCACAAGTTTAAATTTATGTTGCATGGAGTACAGTACTGGTACCGGATACCGGTACCAAATTCAGCGTTTAAAAAAAGAATGGGTACAGGTACTTGATATAAGTTTTGTAAAAATATATAAAGAAAATAATTAATTATAAATATGATTAAATTTTATAAATGGTAAAAACATAAATAAATATAATTTACTATTTAACAAAATCAACATGACCAAAATACATATCTCATAATAAAGTACTAGAATATATAAGTTTTAACAACAAATATCTAATGGATGTGTTCTAGTTTTCTCTCACAATAAGACAATGATGATTGTAAAAGAGTTTCGATGCATTTTATTGAAGCCTAGAAATTTCAACACTTACATGAACCACCATTCTTCTAGTTTCAAATGAAGTAACCAATTTTTTTATTGTAGATTTTTTATAGGTATCTGATACCATGGTTTTAGGAGTACCTGTGCTGTGTTTTTTTGCATAATTTGAGTTACGCTGAAATCTTTGTCCCCTTTTCTTGTTTCAGAGGTTAAATTGGCTCTATGGTGGAGCTCAACTGAAAACATGAGATTCTGAATACATAATGTTAATGTAATTTAGATTCTCAATTCTCAGAGGCTGAGCCTTGGCGTAATGGTAAGGTTTACTGCCTTGTGAGTGCCTAGATACTGGAAACAGCCTCTCTGCTTTGGTTGATAAGACTGCTACCAACCTCTGTACCATATGGATACCTAAGCCATTGCGCCATCCATTTTGGTATTTTGTTCACAATTCTCTAATTTGTCACTCTTGTATATTTGATAGCTCTAAGAACAATGTCTGAAATAGTGAAATACAAAGCTGATGGTAGAATTTAGCAGTTCCCTTTTCCTAGTGAGAAACTCCTTTGGTTGTGGATGTGACAACCTCGTACATAACTTCCTGCGAGTCAGTTTTTTTTTTCTCGTTTTCCCTTTGCATTCTCAAGTTGTAAACATGAATAAGATCTTTAGATTCCCTTTATGGATTACTTTATCGGGCATCAGCAATTTCTGTTTCGATAAACAAAACGATGAACTTGTTCAAAAGAAAGAAATGTGACCAAAACTACTGATTATTACGTAAGAATTTACACAAAATTTCACATTTCACGGTTTCACCCAACTCAAAATGAGAGCAATAAACTTGCAAAGTGCAAGTTGCTTTTTACAAAGGCCTTGCCTTGCCCTAAGATCTTGTCGTGAGCTATGATGGGAAACAGATAAATTTGTTACTGATGCATTAGAAGTCATTCTTCTGGGATGCAGGTCAAACCCTGCTGTTAGGAGGCATCGGGAGAACCCCATCAAAGAAATCACCAAAATAGCCACGGGGCTCATGTACTAGCCTTGAGATGATATCTCTCAGCGTGATCAGTCCTTCAAGATTCCCATCACTGTCAGCAACGTAGACCCTATGAATCTTCTCATGGTCAAGCAGTTGAATCAGTTCTTTGATTGTGCAATCCTTATTGCATGTTATCAGTTCACCTGACATTGGAAAGGTCCCTTCATGCTTCTCTAAGTAGCTTCTAACTGCTGTCAGGAAGTCTTTTGCTGTAATAGATCTGTCATAGGGAAAACTCATAAATTAGCATGGAACGGATATAGAACACCGAAATAAAGATTAGAGTGATAAGGTCATTTATTGGTTAGACGGAAAGGAAGGGAAGGAATAGTCGTGGGTTAGATTCCTGCTAATAATTTGTTGCTAACAATATGAAGAGATAAGGTTGGTTTGGTGGATTTAGAAGGGAGGGTAGAATAAGTCGTGGGTTCAACTTTATCAAAAATTAACGACTAACATTTGTCGATGGGGAATATAAATAATGTGATGACAAACCTATAGTCATGGTAGATTTCTGGAGCAGTTAGGAGGAATTGAACATCTTGCAGGCTGATGTTACCAATTGCCCTGCTGCCACCCCTTTCCATCACTGGCAACCCCCCAATCCTCTTTTTCCTCATCAGTTTAAATGCTTGAAGCACTGGTTCATCTTCATAAACCTGAAAACAAAGAAACCTATTAGAGTCGATAAATATAAAATCAGCACTTCCACTTTAGCTTTTGTTGAAGTTAAATGAAATGAACTTCTACAAAATTTAATTGCAGATATGTAGATTCTAACTAATGCAGAAAGCTCAATTTATTTTATGTTATTATTTTTTTCTCCTATAAAAAATGTTTATGAAAAAGTTATCCAAACAAGCCTAGTTCCACTGATTATAAGCTTAATAAAACAGCTGTGGATGCCTTTGATTTAGAATTATGGAAATCCATAGTCAACCTTGACACATTTCAATGCATTAAGAAGCATGATGTATGTATGTATATATATATATTATAACAAAGTAGATTAATGGTACACTTTTTCCTATACATGCAAGAGGGTGTCTTCTGGGCATAATGGTTTGGAGTTGGTATATTGTGGCATATTATAGTAAGACTTTGTTAGTATATCATAGAGTAATGTTGTATCAGAAGTATACAACATGGAGAGTTTGTTTATTGGTTAAGGTGCAGTATAAGCTGACATTCATAATTTTCCATCATGAAGCAGAAATTAAACATAAGACAGTTTTCCACCTTTATAATATGATTTGGTGTGACCATGGGAAGACCAACTTGAGATAGCTTCTTGGTTCCCCAACTCTCAAACCACTGAAGACCAACACATTCTGCCAACATGTGAATGACAGAAGACTGTGTAATGATGTTTTGAATTCGACCTGCACCTAAGTCAACAACAGGAACACTCTTCATCTTGTACTTGGAAAGCAGCAAAAGCATGGTCAAAAATGAGTTTGATCTCTCCAAAGCGAGAAAGGGGGCCCAGCGGAATGACCCTGAAATGTCACGAACCTGTTTGCTAAACAATTAGCAACTGATATAAATGAATTATAACCAATGAAAACAAACCTGTTATTAGTTTGCATTGATAAGTCCAACACACAACCTTGGTATCCTTATAAAGTTGAGAAGAAGTCAGATCCTCAAAAAAGTTTCCTGAAGTTGTCATGGCAGATTCAAGGCCTGAGGCTTCATGTTCAAAAGCAGAGGTTATTCCATTGACAGCAGCCGAAATAGCAGATCCACTGGATGGACTCCTAGGAGATGTGGGATCAGACTGTCAACAGCATTGATTGTCATATTCAAAGCGTGTGAGAAAAAGAATCCACTAAAATCACTTCGATATCAACAAGGAAACACCATTTTTCAAATAGTTCATGATCAAATTCAACATTTTCATCCAAGAAACTATCAAATCTGTCTTCTACCCAGAACCGAGAAACAAAATTCACATCACCCCACCAGAATACATATAAATAATATAAAACATGATACAGTCCTTTTAGCATGTTCTTGCTTCCTCTACCAAATTTCTCACTTCTGAGCTTTACTAAATCAAATCCACAAATATGTTATTTACACATCATTTTTCATGAAACATCTTTTTTTCTGTTGGAGAGGGGAAGTAGATAACTAATTAATCAAATTGACAAACCAACCTGATGCAGAATCCATACAACAATTCCAGCAAACTCAACTATTCCTATGTATCTGTCGATCCAACTAGCATCTTCGGGAGCATCTACATCCACCACAGGTGCACTGAGAATGTTGTGTTGTGCAAGCAATTTCACTGCTTCTGCTAGACTGGTATCTGATTTTATCTCAACTTCTGAACAAAATTATGAACCAAAAAGAGTTACATTTTGTGTAGAATTACAATCTTTCTCTTCGTGTCAGTTGATCCAAAACACTCGGTGTTCATCAGTGCAAAAACATTTGCGTAGTTTGTCATCAAATACTAGAGGTCAATTTTCATGTGGGGGTATAATGATTATACTATAGTCAAAATCTCTTTTTTCATCCCTAAGAATCAAGGTTTGAAAACTTATAACTGCAAGTACAGTACAAAAAAACTACAGAAAAATACAATTTATGTAGTCACAATTACTTCAAGAAAAGCTTATCAGGAAAAATCCCAGTTACCCTTTTCCAAAACTTGGTGAAGATTGATAACTGAAGTGATGTGAGTGGAATGAGTACCTTGATTTGAAGGAGGTAAAGGAAAGGCAGAGACAGGGATGCTCTCAAAGCAAGCATTGAGCTTTTCATCAGGACTAAGCTGTGGCTCCTGAACGTCCCATAGATCCTCCACTCTCAACCCCACCTTCGCCTCTGGGCTCCGTGGACTTTCTTCCATTGTCACCATAACTCCCACTCTTTCTTCTCAAACACCAATACTCAAAAACTAGTCTTTACACATCCCCATAAATACTTCAACAGAAGAACACATAATCTACTAACACTTCACAAGCTACTTCCCATACACCGAAGATCACCACCGCATGATTTAAAAACTTGGAACACAATTCGTTGACTTAGGAACATGGAAAAACGTGGAGGAACACGATGAGACTACACATCGTGTGATGAAGTGTTTGTTTTACACGTAATGTCTCATTGTCTTGTCCTACGTTGTATAGCGACTAGTAATCACCGAGCTTATCCAAAGTCTGTATTATATTTTCGGCACACGTCCTCATCCGACATACCACTCTTATTGCTAATAATGGTGTGCGGTGCTATCGTGCGCCATTGAAGCTTTCTCACATTACTTCATTTTTCTAAGAATGGTTGATTTTAGTTTTAGCTATTGTTATTTTTTTTTCTTTAACTATCTTTTTTAGGGTTAAATATAATTTTGTTTTTTTAACTTTGAATGAAAATTGAAATTAGTCTCTTAAAATTTTGAATTAATTTAGTTTCTTCATGTAAAAATATGTGAGTTTTAGTTCTTTTAACAAACTTTTATTAAGTTTATTTGATATTTCAATCATGCTTTTCAATTAACATTGAAGCAAAAATGTATCAAACGGAATAAACAACTCAAATGTTATCATGAGACATATGACGCATTTGAAGTGTCAAATCAACTCAACAAAATTTGGTTAAAATAACTAAATTTACTTATTTCTAAAATTTAGGGACTAAATCGAACCAAAGTTTCAAAGAGAAACTAAATTCAATTTTCACTACAAGTTAAGAGATCAAAAATATATTTAACTTTTTTTATTTGCTATTTATCATTTTAATTACTTTTTTCTATATATTTTAAAATATTATTTATAATATTTTATTTACTCGGGTAAATTTCTCTTTAAATATTTACGTGAGAGAGAAGTAACGATAAAATTAATTTATGCACGCTTTAAAAAAATTATACACTAATTTTCTTACAAATTAAATTAATTTATGTATAAACTAATTTTGTCTTATAAAGAAACTAGTTCCATTTCTTTCTTCTTTTTTCTTGGTTCATATTAAAAAACTTGTTCAAACATTTTATATATATATATATATATATGGATAAGAACTGAAACAAATTAAAATTATGTGAAAATTAATATAAATAATTTGACTAATTTCTAAATACAAAACCAAAGACTAATTAAATGTTATTATATATTTCATTCAGTTTTATTTTTTCCTTGAAAATTAGTTAATTTTTGTGTAATTTCAATGGACACAAATGTTCTCCTCTTAGTTTTGATAAGTAATGATTGATTTCTTTCATCAGAACAACAATGATTGACCTTATTTATGAGTCACCATTTATATGTATACTTTCTTTACACTAAAGAGAGGACAATGAGTAGGATATTTATGTTGGGCAAGCTGATAGGAGAAAAGGGAAAATGATTGGGACATTCACTATTCATTAAGCTGACTCGATAATATATTATAATTTTTCTCTTTCCCCTTCACTCCAACAATTGACTGATAATATTGTTGTTCTTATCCAAATCCCAAAATATCTTGTTTCAAAGTAAAAGAGAAGGATAAAATAAGAGGAACTACTTGTAGTTTAGGTTCTATGCGGAGAGGAAAGTTTATTTTTCAATTTTTATGATTTTTTTTTGACGCATCTTAGTTAAAAATATCTTTACAAACTAAGGGTGTGTTCTTTTGTGTGGATAAATTAGAGGGATTGAAAATAAATTTATATGGATTTGAGGAAAATAATATGTCTATTTTTTTAGTGAATATAGAGATTAAAATGAGTGAATTTGAAAATAAATTTTGTGAAAGTTAGTGAGTGATTTGAGTAATGTAATAGATTAAAAAAAATTAATAAATAGAATTTGAAGATGACTAAAATACCTAAAAATATATGAAATAAATTTTAAATATTAAATTTTAAAAAATATTATTTAATAAATTTTAATAAAAATAATAAAACGATAAATTAAATTAAATTATTATTATTTTTATAATAATTACTATTATTTGAAGTTATTATTAATAATTAATATTATTTTAATTATTATATATATTTTTTATTATTTATTGTTATATTTAATTATTATTATATATACTAGCGAAAACAAAAGCATTATCACACTTGTGTGTATGTATTTTATAAATATACATGATATTATTAGAGCTGTCAAAATGGATAACTCGATCCGACCCGGCTCAACCCACCAGGGGTTGATGATTTAGTGAGTCAACCCAACCCGGCTCACCTTTTAGCGAGCCAAAAAAATTCGAATCTGGCCTGACCCACTACAGGTTGACGGTTTAAACGGGTTGGCTCACGGGTTCACTTAATTAAAAAAATACAATTTTTTTATTTATTTTAGTCAACTAAATTATAATTCTAATTAAAATCTAAATAAACTTTAATACAATCCAAATACAAATCAAAATAAAAAAATACACATTATTTATGTGTTTGCTAAAAAAAACAACATAACATGATCCAAATGTAAAGCACAACTTAATAAAAAACACTTGTGTGACCCTTTTATCGGCGGCTTGATGAGTTAACCCGGCTCACCACGGGTTTAACCCGAATGACCGGGTTCTAGATGAGCCGGGTCAAAAATCAACTCGTATTGAAATTTGTAAGAAAATTTCAACTCAACCCAACCCGAACCCATGGTGAGCTGGGTTGGCTCGCAAGTTCCAACCCATTTTGACAGCTCTAGATATTATATCAGTAAGTAATGATATTATAATGTTATTAAATTAATATATAAAATTAAATTAAATTTATTAAAAAATAAAGTGAAATATATAGAAAAGACGAGAGAATAATCGTTGATAAATAGAGAAAAAGAGAAGAAATAGAGATAGACGGTTTTATAAAAAGCTTTTAAAAGTAACAATCACTTTTAAAAAATTTAATAAATAATTATATTCTAAAGGGTAAAATTGGTATTTTGAATTCTGAATGTCGTTTGGTGATAAAACTACATTCATTCATTAAAAAAACTTAGAAGTGAGAAAGATTCAAAGTTTGGAACAGAAACAAAATTCAATTTTGCATGAAATTTAAAAAAAGATGGTTGATAAAACCCATTTTGGTCTAACTTGTTTTTGGACAGTTGAAAATGGGTTGGACGACCAACCCGTTTACATATCGCAATCCAAGAAAGGCAACCAATCCTCTCCCGTGATAGGGTAGCGGGCTGACGGGCTAGCCCGTCTGACACTGACACGTCCTTTAATTTAAGAAAAATTGAGAAGAATAATGGTTCATCATGTCTTCAAATTACTTTTATAAGTTCTCAACCTAGCTTGTAAATGTGACGCAAGAATATATTCAAACATTCAAGCAGAAAAAATGAAGCATGAAAGCAAGGGAACAATCTTTGTTATTTGCATATTAATGTGAGAATACCCAAGAAGAAGATAATCCCCAATTCGGCAACAGGCACTTTGGATCGAAAAGGCAATGCCCCCAAAACACACACAAAGCATAATAAATTGGGAAGGGAATGCACCTATGACATTGGTGTTGTGGGGGACCAATGCCGACGTGGGTGACTGTCGTCGCCTAGGTTAGATTTGTCGTTGTGAGGTCACAAAGCATGAACGATTAAGACAAAGGGCATCCCCAACAAGAAGAGAAAAAATCATACTTCTTGAACAAACCTGAGACACAAGTTGTCGTGGGTGACTGTTGTCGTCGTCAGCCCGCTCGCCATCGTTCGCGCATTTTTCCTGGGTTGGGTTCATGGTGTGCCTCTCGTTTTCTCTCTCTCATTGAAGGTGTTTGTGAGTGAGTGTACTGAAAAAAAAAAGTTAAACACACCACAAACAAATTAATGATACAAGCCATGATGGGTCAGACCAATTTACACACTAAAATGGGCCATGGACCAACACGCGACCAACCCATTGTGCAACCTAACAGGTTGATGGCCAAACAGACCGGATTGATTCAATCTCACGGGTTCAATAATCTAACTCGACCTACCTATTTCCTCACAAGTTGACTGGCCAACCTGTTAAGTCAAACTCGTTTTATCAACCCTAAAAAAAGCATAAACATTTTACTTTTTAATATAAATTAATAATAACATCCCTTATTCATTTGAAAAATAATAGGTTTAATTATGCATTTGGTCCCCATTTTGGAGTCAAAATCTCAAAATAGTACCCAAATTTTTAAAAGTCTCAAAATGATCCATTTTTTTGTTGAAACGTTTCACGTTTGCCCTTTCCGTTAAGTCAAGGTTGACGCCGTTAGAGGGAGTGTCACGTGTCAGTTCCTCGATTTTTTGAATTTTTTTATTATTTTTATTTTTTTCTTGAATTTTTTTAAAAAATCAAAAAACTGACACGTGTCAAGCTATCATCGTGCCACATGGCAGTGACAGAGTGATGTGGCAGTGACAGAGTGATGTGGCAGTGACAGTGACACGTGTCAGTATTATGCCAGATGTCATTTTCTTAGTCTCAATTTGGTCCCTTTATTTTAATTTGTCTCAATTTAGTCCCAATTTTTGTAAAAATTAGCAATTTTGTCCCTCTTCAAATTGAAACAAAAATTAATTTTATATAAATGTTATACAAATATTTTTATTAAATTTGATATTTTTATTCAAATTGATATTTTTATTATATATTTTTAATATAGCTAAGTTTATTTAAAATTATGTTTCACATTCAACTTTACTTAAAATTTTTTTCAAATTTTAAATTTATATGTGTTTTATTGTTACATGAACTAGTTAATTTATGAATTTTTTTCTATTAACATTATTTTTTATTAACAACTTTTAAACCATTTTAAATAAAGTTCAATGTAAAATATTAATTAAATGAACTTAATTTGATTAAAAATATTTACTTGAAATATCAATTTTGATGAAAATATTTGTGTACATTTATATAGAAATTAAATTTGATTTCAATTTGGAGAGAGACAAAATTGCTAATTTTTACAAAAATTGAAACTAAATTGAGACAAATTAAAATAAAGGGATCAAATTGAGACTAAGAAAATGACACGTGGCGTAATATTGACACGTGTCACTGTCACTGCCACGTGGCACAATGACAGCTTGACACGTGACAATTTTTTGATTTTTTTAAAAAAATTCAAAAATTAAATAAAAAATTAAAAAAAAATTAACAAAAAAATAATAAAAAAAATTCAAAAAATCGAGGAACTGACATGTGGCACTCCCTCTAACGGCGTCAACCTTAACTTAACGGAAAGGGCAAACGTGAGACGTTTCAACAAAAAAGGGGACCATTTTGACACTTTTAAAAATTTGGATACCATTTTGAGATTTTTACTCCAAAATAGGAACCAAAGACATAATTAAACCAAAAAAATATATCCAAATTTATACCAATGAGCTTAATTTAAGTTTAAATATCTTAAATAATAAGTAAATAATAAAAGCTATTGCAAAATTTAAATTTTAATCCAATAAAATAAAATAGAATAATGCAAGTATATATATATATATATATATATATATATATATATATATATATATATATATATATATATATATATATAAGTATTAATGGATATGTTGTTACAAGTTAATTGGAAAATTTTGTATTAGTACTTATGTTTTTGTTAGTTAATTGTAAACTAACATTTTATATTAATATTAATATTAATATTATAAACATTTAAATGTAGTAAAAATATTTAAATTGTATAATAATATTAAAAAATAGAAAATAAGTTCGGAAACATACAAAAATTAAAAAAAAAAACTAAAATTTTAAATACTTACATTTTTTTACTTTTATTTTATGTTTTTTATAAAAAAAATATTTATGTTATATTTTTTTTTTTTATATATATTTAATATATAATATATATATATATATATATATATATATATATATATATATATATATTATAAACATTTAAATGTAATATAAATATTTAAATTGTATAACAATATAAAAAGTATAAAATAAGTTAGGAAACATACAAAATCAAGAAGAAAAAGGAATTCTATAATATGTATAGAATAGTTTTGTTAGTGAAGTCAAACTCATCATATACTTAATTAAATTTTTTTTTAATTATGATTTTAATTCATTAACTTTATGTGAGATTAAATTTGAAAAACGCTAAAAATTTAATGATATGATAAATGATATTGCTTAGGTATCTCATGTTTAGGGATGGCAACGGGGTGGGACGGGTTTTGCTATCCCATACTTATTTTCTTAGAAAAAATTCATCCACATCCCCATACCCTAATCCAGCGGGTATCAAACTTTTATCTCATCCTCATCCCCACCGGATAACGGGTATAATCTCGTACACATACTCATACCTATTTTCTTACTACTTCAATATTAATTTTGATTAATTTTTATAAAATCATAAAAAAATATGGTAAATGAAACATAATATTATTAAATATTCAATATTAGGAGGAAGGATGTTTCTTCCATATCAAATACTTTGAAATAAATTATAATTGTTTACATTTTATATTAGAATACCAAATAAAATTTCATGAAAACCAAAATATTTATTAAATTTGCAAACATTAATGAAATCTAGTTGATAAATTTTAAAAATATCTTTAAAAAAATATAAAAGAAAAACAAATATTCAAATTAAAATATATTTTAAATGTTTGTTTACTTCAACCTTTTTAAATTCTAATGAATCTCTTTATTATACACTAATAAAAGTTATAATACATCACTTGATCAAAAAGAACAAATAATAAACATAATAATAAAATTTTGACATAAATGTTATATCTTTTGAGCTCCAATATATGTTGTATGGTGATAAAAGAAATATTCATGTCAATTAAATTAAATTTTTACATTGTAATAAATACAAGTTATTTATACAATTATAGTGAAAAAATTATAGTATGATTGATAATGAGTTAGAAAATAAAAAATAATTAGATAAATTATATCAAAATAGTATTTTACATTATGAAAATAAACAACAAATAAAAATATTAAAAAATTAACCAATTATGTCTTAGAAACAATTTGAGATACAATTGAAAGAAATTACATAAAGAAAAATAAATGTATAATTAAGGATATGATAAGATGAAAAATACCTTAGAGATCTAAGAAAACTTTTCAAATATCAATATATATACTCAATGGTTGAGAAACAACGAAATTTTTTTTAGCAAAATAAAATAGTTCTTCAAATAAAAAAAATGAATAATAATAAGTAAACTTTTTTTTATATGACAGTTGAGATTAAAACAGACAAAATATGTTTGAGGGCTTAATTAGACCCCTCTAATGTTCCTGATATTTATATATATGATGAAGGAGATACAAAGAATTTGAAACATTAAAGGCTGCAACTAGGTGCTAGGTTAGAGGTTATCTAACACTCAACTTCCTAGCTTACACATCATGATTGCCTAAATATACTAATTACTTCTACAATTACTTAGTAAATGAAATGTTTATGTTATTAAACATTTAAATTGAGAGTATTAAACATTCTCATGTGAAAGGAAAATATACAATAAATAAAAATATTAAAAAATAATAGAAATATTCAAATGTGAGACATAATTTTTTTTAATTGACATACATCATTTTAGCATAATTACATAAAGGTTATGATAAGATGAAAAATATATTGAAAATGCGAATAAGTTTTATGAAAACATATTAGAAATGCGAATGAATTTCATGACAAACCAAATAATTAAAAAATAAAGAATAGAAAGTGTATATATATATATATATATATATGGTTATTTAATTAATTGTGAATATTTTAATAGTTTAAACGACGGAGATATGGTGGGAATGTATTATGACGGAGATATATACATCCCATACCCATCCCCAATTGAAAAAGTAAAGAATTCCCCATACTCATACCCAGTCAATACAGGAATTCCCCGTCAAAATGCTAACGGGTTCGGACAATACTCACGAAGACAAATTTTTTTGCCATATCTATTCATGTTAACATACATACCGACGTAGACACGTGTTTCAACATGTGAACACATATATAATAATGTCATTTACCATAACAAACCTTTAACATACTCTATCTAGAAAGAGACTAGTTTAAAAATGAAAATATCAAAATTTAGAATAATAAAAACATTAAACACTCATAATATTTTTTAATTTTTTTTATCTTTCATTCAATATTCATACAAATCCCTCTTCTTATATTAACAACAAATTTATTTCCATATTCTTTTACAAAACTAATATTACAAATCAAATCAAATTTATTTCCCTCTTCTTATTCATTCTATTTTTTTTTTCCTATAGCGATCAATTAAAAGTTACTCCGCAAATTTCAAATTAATCTTTTTCAATTTAATTTTTCCCTAATATCAATTTTATTTTCTTTTTTCTTATTTTATTTATGTATCATTTTTTTTCTCCTCTCCTTTCAGACGCCATACAAAGATCCGGAATTTAGCCGTCTACAGTGGTGTCCATCTACCGATGAGTGCGACTTATATATTGTTAATAAACCAACAAATACATGGACTTATACAAAGATCTGATCATCTCATTTATATATTTCCAATTAAATTAAGAGGATAAGAGTAAATTAACAATTAGTACATATGGAAATTACTGTTTCTCTTATAAGTAGAACTAAAAGTAAGAAAAAAAATAAAAAAATTTGTCAAATCAAATTTATAATTATCCAAATCCCTTTAAGTCAATCTAAATGAATTCATCTAAAATTCAAATTCCTATTTTTAGATTTTAATTATAATCTATTTAATTGAAATTGAATTGGATATAAATTGGACAATTTTTTTAATTTTGAAGATCCAAAATTAAAGTGCATATTCGACATTTAAAGTTATGAAATCAAATTTCACACCCAAGATATCATCAAGTTGGAATCATGCAACATTAGGTTAAGTAGGCATGGGTCGGAGCCAAGCACATGAAACATCAAGTTGAGTAGGCATGGGTCAAAGCCAAGCACAACTGACTCAGGTCCAGTCAAATCGGCTCAAAACCAAGTTAACTTGCGACAACTCAAACACGGATTGAGTAGAGTTAGCTTAGACCCAAGTGGAGTTGCGTCAACATGGACCGATGTCAAGCTATGCCACCTAGGCCTAGGTTAAGTCAAGTCAACCTAGACCCACTTTGAGTTTATTTGACTTGAGCTCATGACGAGGCAAGTCAGCTTGAGCCCATGTTTAGGCGAATGAGGTCAAGCCAATGACCAAGATCAATAAACTCAAGCCAAAGGTTAAGCAAAGTTAACTCAGGTCAAAGGTCAAGCTGGACCAAGGTCGAAATGACCAAGGCACAAGTTGAGAACCCATGTTGAGCTAAGATGGCATGGATCAAGTTAGATGAGTTAACCCAAGCCCAGGTCAGACCAAGTCAGTCCAAACCCAAGTAAAAGAGAGTTTCATGGGCTAATGCCAAAGTCAGCTTAGGCCTATATTAGGTGAGTTGCCCAGACCAAAGTCAAGTTAAGTCGTCCAAACCCAAGTTGAGTTGTGTTGCCCCTGACCCATGTCAAGTCGAGTCTGCTCAAACCCGCAAGTCAACCAAGCTTAGGTCAATACAAGTAGATCTCGACCAGATTGAGTTGAATCATTCTCGGACCCAAGTCGAGTTGAATCATCTCCAACCTAGGTTGAGTTGAGTCTTCTCATGTCAGGGTCAAAGCGAGTTGAGGTCCTAGTCAATCCTAGTTCACCCATACCCAGATCGAGTTGAGTAGATTGAGTTGAGTTGACCTTAAGCTAGAATGAGTCGGGTTATCTCAAGCCCATGTTGAGACAAGTTTGTTTGGCCCAAGTCGAGTCAAGTTAATTTGTGCGCAAGTCGAATTGAGTCAACTCATGCATGATGGAACTAAGTCAAATCGTGCCCAACCAAGAGTTGAGTTGGGTTTACCCAGCCTAGGTTGAGCAAAGTCAACCCAAACTTTGGTCACGTTCATCCGCCCGGGCCTAAGTTAAGTCGTGTTGGCCTAGTCCAAGGTCAAACAAATTTGGGTCAATCTAAGTGTGAATCAACTACGACCCGCATATGGTGGAGTCGACCTTAACCTAGGTCAAGTAGAGTCAACCAAGGCCCAAGTTGAACCAAGTAGCCAGATTATAGGTCGAGACGAGTCGCCTTGGACTTTGACCAAAGTCGTGTCGAGTCAACCTAAACTCAAGTCGAATCAAGTTGGTATGAACCAAGGGGGAATGAATTTGGCCGAAAAAGGCCAAAGTTTTCTTCGAACATATTTGGAGTGCTAGCAATAAGAGCATTCAAAATAAATTGGTGTACATCGTGGTTTCGTACCTTCCCAATGGAAATTAGCCTTGAGTTATTTGAGGATCTTGACTCTTCAATTGGCCCCCAAATAAAATTGTGCTTGAGGAGAAGGATGGCAAAAGGGAGAGGCAATGTGCGTAAAATCCTTTAGGAACCTACGGTAAAAACCAAAAACTACAAGAAAGCCACACAATGATTTTAAGGAACTAGGGGTAAACCAAGCCAACATGGCTTGGATATTAATTGGAACGAGCTTGAACCAATAGTAAAATAAGGTGGTAAGTTTAGCAACTGCGTCTTTGAGACGGCAAGAGAATGGACCTAGACGTCGGTGTCAGTTAGGTTTGTGTTAGTCATACCGGAGGGAATCAAAGCACCAAGCTGATAAAGGGAAAATTATAAACACAACTGTTCCAGTATTTGAGGACGAATGGTTACCCGCTGAGAGTGGGATACCAAGGGAAATCTGAGTAATGCTTCTTTTTCATATCCTTGTTACTGCATTGCACCTTCTTATTTAGTAAAATAAGAAGTAACAATATACATGACAAGAGGAAAATAAATAACAAACCTCAATAGTGGAGAATAACCTTAATTCTTGGGCTGTTAGATCAAAGCCTCGGAGGTTAACTTATATCACATGATTGTGATGGATCTCCTCCACCTATCCCATATTAAATTTATATAATTAAATCTATTCACTCCTTCACATGTTAGCCACAAGCTCCTCTATGCAGACATGGGTACCACTGCATCACAAGAGTTTGACTAAAACATAAATTTAAATTTTGGCTTATGCAATATCTTTTTAGAATAGCAATAGAAACAAAGCTTTATATCACCTAATGGGATTGATTATATTTATCACTCAATAAAAAATAACAAAAAAGAGGTAATAAATTCAGTAAAATAAATTAATTAAACTATTACTTTAAGCATTGTCTCAGTCTACCTCTATTACTTTAATTAAACTATCCTTCATTGGATAAACATTTCTTATCAGAGTCTTTTTAGGCTAGTCTTTTATATTTCTCTAAATGTTAATCCAGCCTCCTCAATCATAGGTCGGTCTTAGAAGCCAGAGCATGACTCGGAGGACTCAAAATGAACCAGGGGCAACCAAAATCCATGGATAGATACATATTTTCTGAAATTCTGTACAGAATGTCTGATCACATTCCCCTTGATTTTCACTACCTAAAGGTCATTTTCTTTGTTCCTACAGTCTTTCCGTTCTTCTACTCCTCGACTGGGGCACTCAAACTCTCTTCCCTAACAAGGAATATGAAAGGTAAGTAGGGTAGTTAGGAAAAACAAAATAGAAACTCCACCTTTAATGTTTTCTTAATTGCGTCCAAGAGCATCACTTCCTGCAGTTTTGCGGTTCAAGTATCGAATGGCAGCATCCTCGACCCTGGAAATATTGTAAAAAGAACACAAACAAATTAGAAAATATTTTGACAGAAAAGTATAAAGAATATTGTTAGCCCTATATTCATCCATGTCATAACTTTTATTTCTCTGTGGTATAAGTAATCCATGCAGCATTTTCAGAGTGAGTATGGTATTGTATTACAATTTCCTACCAAAGTATGACTCGTCAAAATCTGATTTTTTTTTCCCCAATATATTAAACTCACAAGTTTAGCAAGTGAATACTCACATTCAGGTCACAACCTTTCTAAGCAAGTGTATTATGCATACAAACCTTACAACAAAAACAGAAAAGGTCAACCATTATCATAATACTTACCATGGTTGATTGTAGAATTCAGAACGAAGTTCCTTTTCAATGTTATGCCTGGCATCTCCGGCAACAAGTTTCAAATCCTTGCTTTGAGAAGTAATCAAAGTATCAATAAACTCCACCGGAGACTGACTAAAACTAAGAAAAAATGCCCGTCTTCTTCGATGCTCTTGGATCTTCTTTAAGGAAGCACAAATGGCCTCATCATAAGCTTCAATCTCCTTTTGGCTCTCAAGGCTTGACAAGAATGTAGACTTGTCTTTTTCCAGTGGAAAAGGCACATCAACCTGTATATCATAACATGCAGTTACAGCTGGAGCATATCCAGAAAGCTTGATGTTATGCTCCAGATGTATTGGCTGTGGCTGTGACAAATGCTGTGCTAACTTCTGAAAAACCGTGGTGAAATCCATCTTCTCTTCACCAAACACCCTTTGTAGAGAAGGATCACAAATGAAAGACGAAGGGTCATTTGGGCTCTGTAGCTTCCTGGATTTCACATAGTTAAAAATAGAAGCTATTATTCTTGGACGAGTCTCAACCTCAATACCTAAGAGTTTAGACAGTTGTTGTGAAACCATAAACTTGTCAGGTGTATAATTCATTTCCATTGCAATCAATGCAGTAAATTCTTTGTTTCCTTTCCTCTTCACCTCAAAACCATCCTGTTGGGCAGGTGAACGTGCACTATCCCATACAATGACATGATTATCAGGATAAATGCTTTGATCCAAATGTATGGTAATTTTCTTGAAAAAAGCAGAGAACTTTGGGTACGAAGGACTCGATCTCTGCGAAATTCCAGACATCGAATCCATACCATCTTCCAATATCCTTCCAGTTATCCTGAGAGACCACGAAGATTCATTGGCCTTCTTATTCTCAGAATCCATTTTAGCATGATTTGAGAAGGTATTGAACACATAAACCCGAAGAGTTTTCTGAACATGGGGAGGGAGCCTAGCCTCCTGTATATCAAACTTTCTCCTGGCCAAAGCAGTATCAACCTGAGCCTCAAAATCAAGTAATTGAGTATACAGAGCAGACTCAGGCAAAAACATAGCCCCCTTCCCTGGTGATTGCTTCTTTTGCTGCCGAGCACCCGGCATGGATTGGTTCATATTCGATGAATTATGAGACCTTAACAGGGGCTTTGGGGTTGGTCGGTTGGCTTTTCCGGTGGCCGGGGATGATGTGCCATTAGCAGCATTAGTATTTACACTATGCAAATGGGCAAAAGGCTGAGTTTGAGGTTGTGGATGAGCACGTGCAATCTGAGACTGCAATTGTGTCTGTGCATATTGAGCTTGTGCAAGCACGTGAGATTGGGACTCTGAAAGCTGAAAGAGACCAGGGAATTGTGTCTGAGGACGTGACTGAGACTGTGGTTGTGTTTGAGAGTGTAAAGGGGTTGAAATTGAATGGTTCCATTGCTGAATGGGGTTAGGGTGGTGTGCTTGTGTGCCCATTCCAGAATGACCAAACAAAGATGATGCAGCCACATTCTTTGCTTGATTATTCATTCTGATTGCTGCTTCTAAGATCTAATCGGAAATCTTCTCAGTATGCAAATTCATGAAACTGAAATTAAATATTATAAATTTAGAAAAAAAAAATCAGAACAGCTTTTGTCAGAAGATACAAATAAGATTCTGGGGATCCTGAATTCTGAAAAGGTAACATTTTTAAGAGAAAAACTTTTAGGAAATTTTTAAAACGAAAACCCTAAATACGAAAACACAATGCATGTAACCAAGATGTACGAATTGGAAAAGAACCCGGCAAAAATTCAATTTGGGTTCACCTAACTTAAGGAATGTACATGATTTATGGTTTTTGCAGAAGAAAAAGACAACGGAAAACGTAGAAGAGGAAGAGAGATTCTTACTGATAGTGTCCGTTTCGGATTCTCAGGAATTCAACAAAAGAAAATTGCTGGATTGCATGATGAATGTTTTCTTCCCCTTTTTCATCCTTTATACCCAAAAAAACATGCTCTCTGGTTTTTTTGAAATACAATGGTTTCAAATAACCTTTTTTTATTAATAAAACACTTTTTTTTTATTAGTAAAAGACATATTACCACTGACTATGCCTTGTCTGGTAAGAGAACTTGTGTGGTAAGAGAAATTGCTATTTAGGTTAAATCTTGTCATCAATATATTTTTTACTAGCATTAATTATTAATATTAAAACATAACATATGTGGATTTTTTTTTTTAAACTTACATCAATTTTTAAAATGATTCATTAACATTAAACACAACCCTCTCCTGCACATTATTAAAAAAATACTTTATAAGGCTAAATTTAAAATAATTTATAAAAAAATGCTTAAAATAATAATGGAGAGGTAAATTATTTATTTATTATTATATATGGGCGTCCAAGTGTATTTATCAATTTATATAGACACATTTAAATTTCTTATTTAAGTATGTTTTACGACATATGCTAAAGTTCACAATTTTTTATAGATATAGGTTAATGCAAAAAGCGTGGGAAGCAAGAATTTGGTATTTTAGGAATGATAACGATATTAAAATAAATGAAATTTAATTATTTTAATATTAAACGTTCAATAACAAATATAAAATTTATAAAATTTTCTAAGAAGTCTAGTTACTTTAAAACATACTATTTATTGAAAAAATTATTTTTTAAAGTTTTCTAACTTCTTTCTTCTTGTTCTTACTCTTTGTTTGTCTGATTAAAGAATCGAGACTGTAAGATTAATCTTCGCGGCGAGTTCTTCAATTTGGAACGATCAATTTCTTCCTTCACGTAAGTTGAATTCCAGCCTTTTCTTTTCTATTGCATTGAGCATTTTTCCGCTTTCTTTTTAATCTTCTATATGAGTCTCTATTAATCAATGATCATATCGACATATCTTGATCGTATTTCTGATGTTTCTATTTGTAGATAAAACATCCTCTAAAGCTATAGATGTTTTGGTTATCTTGGATTTGTTTGAGTCATTATGTTAGGTAAGGGAAATTAGTTTGTGCTTTTAAACTTTGATTTCTGTTTACTTGAATTGAATAGTGTATGTTGGCATTATATTTGAATTAGTATAAGCTTGATAAATCTATGTTTGATTTGATGGAGAGAATGAATGAGAGAATCATAATTTGAACAATTGAGCATATTGGTACACCTTAGAATATGTTTTAAAAACTAGCTAAGCCAAAGGAAAGAGTAGGAAGTACCAATTTGAGTAATTGAATAAGTTAAACTCCATCATTCTAAATTGTGGTTTGAAATTGGAATTGAATGATATGATTCTAAATTGAACAATATCATTGATTGGAATCAATTAAAGATTGGTTTACTAATAAACCTTTTAAGTCGCTTCAGATTTTTGCAAAAATATGATTTCCTCACTAATGTAGTGTAATGTGAAACCAAAGATCAATCCTAAGAAAGACAATGGACTCAAGTGCTTAAAAGTGTGATTTTTTGTTGGAAATGGAGGAAATCTACTTTATTTAAAACTTAAAGTAAATAAAATATCCTAACAATGAAATGAAAATGATGCATGAATTCTATTCTAAACATTTATATTCAAAATGAGCCTAGAACAAAGGAAAATCCATGAATTAGCATCCTAGAGCAATCTGAAATGCATGGAATGAATTACTAAAGTATGAAACATTGTAACTGATGATATGCAACTACTTTAAATTGAAAACCATAAACTAAACTAAAGAAACCATGAAACTAATATTGACAGAGAAATGCTTTTACATGAATGTACAGGGCAATATGTGTTTTCATTACATAATGCACGAAATTCCATGATTAGCATCCCAATCAACTCATCTCAAGGTATATTGAGAAATGGAAGTGGAACGAAATCATTTGATTCAATGTGGAATGAGAATCAAACAAAACAAAATCTAGTTTAACTATGCTGATGAACTAATGAATTTAACTATCAAATTAGAAACTTTGATTGTAAGCTTCATACCTAGCTACTTAAAGGGAAGTCATGAATCAAGAAAATAAAAAATGATGCACGAATGAGGGAACAAGAATTAAAAACATGAAACAATGAAGTGTAAAAATGAAGAACAAGAGTGAACTCATAAGATTTCAAATTGCACTTCTAAACTATGAAATAAACATTCAAACAAGTTTTAATAAGTAAACTAAACAAATTTACAACTAAACCAGCAAATCAATTGATGGAAATGTGAAATTGAATAAAGAAATGAGATCTAAAATAGCAAAATTGAAGAATAAGACAGAGAATGCTTTGGTTTTAAATTTTCAATGAATTCCTTCACTTAATCAAGGATGATTGAGCATTCACTTGATTTAAATTGGTCATTTTGCACTCTTTCTAATCTTGAATGTGTTTCCACACTAAAATTCAGTTCAAGAAGTGAAGTTATGCATCAAAAATAAAAAACTATCAACATTCATGATTTGTTATCAGTGAATGCACAAAATATGAAGAATAGATGAAGAATAATCGGTAGAAATGAACTAGAAACATGATGCAATGTATTGAAAACTTATAAACCACAAAACAAATGGTATAAATCACCAAAAACTGGATCAAATCTTCAAGCTTAGCCTATTGTGTGGTCTACACTTGGAAGACTCCTTTAAACCAAGGAATTTCCCACCTAGAGCACTATGAAAAAAATTGAAAAATATGGATCTATGATATGTCTCTTCGAACCCCCAAACTCAGTGTTTATAACTCTTATATAGAGCTCCTAATCCTAGTTAAAACTAACTAGCTACATTAGTTTAGAGTTATTCAGAAAATACAAACAGAAACTACCTAAAAACTAACTATACTAGTTACTACACTTGATCATTACTAACTCTATTCGAACTGGCATTCTTTTAGAGCAATCCAATGGCCAATCCTGCCTTGAGCACGTGTAATTAAGTGTCCTAAATATTCTTCATCAGTTTACACTTGTCTTTGAGCTTCAAAACAAAAATTCAAACTTTGGTAAACTTTTCAGCATGTGCAATTAGCTTCACTAATTCAAATTTCATAATTTGAAAGAAATGGTGTTTGTTCCACGTTGAATCGGCTTTGCAAAAGTTCGTTTTAATGTCCTTGAGGGACTTCAACTCTTAAATCATCAATTGGAAACTTAAAAGTAAATGTCAACCACAAGGTCAAACTTCAACATTTAAGTGTTATCCAAAAATAGTTCACAATTCTTCTTAGCTGCAAAATTCTTTTTTCTCGGTTTTGAATCAACTCCTAACCATTGAATTGAATGTGTTAACCTGCACACAAGTCACTAAACACAAGTTAGTATCTTATCCACCTAAAAGAATCAAAACTAGACTTAACTATGTACATTAACTACACTCTTGCTAACTATTCATGTGCAATCAGATTTTTTTTTAATTCCAATGCAAATTTAAGACTTTTCCAACTATTCACAAGTGTATTTTTATGTATTCATTGAAGTGCGAAAACTAAATTTCATATTGGATCAAAATTGCAAAAATTCAACTATTGGTCAACTTTCAACACTTATGCAAATTTTGTCCAAGCTTGCATGGCTATCACTTTTTGTGGTATTTTACTGGAAATTATTCTTGATCAACCTTGATACACATGTATGCACTTGTTTCGTTTAAGATTTCTACATAAAACATTAAAACAAAGTTAGCCACTCATTCTACACAATCTACACTACTTTAGTTCACTTAACTAAGCTAAAAACTTAGAAAAGAGAACTAAACTCTATCTTAATACTTTAAACTAATTTTAAACGGGTAACTAAAGTTAACTAAATTGTCCTAAAGAACAATTATGCAAAACTAACGTATAGAAACTTATGCTAGTCCTGCTTAATTCTAACTATGCTAACTAAGCTAAATTCTAACTATAAAGAAAAACTAAATACTTAACTATTTACTACATCAATTAGCCTAAAACCCATAACCTAAAACTATAACTATTCTAAAATTCTACTTCTAAACTACACTTAACTAATACTACCATAACTATCTAATATATACTATTCTATACTAATATTTACTACCAAACTAATGAATTATAAAAATAGCAATCAAAATATAATCTAATTGTGACTTTAAAATTGAACTTAAACTAAGAAACTAATATTAAGACTAAATATTCTACTAATCTAAACTATTTCTAAGACTAATTCTAAGACTAACACTAAAACATGCTAAAAACATCAAATTAAGCTACATTTGTAAAACTAAGATAAGATTCTCTCTAACTTAAATATAACCTAAAAAAATATGAATTAACGACTAAAAGTAACCCAAAACAATGCAATTAGTCAATCAAATTTTCAAAGATAAGGGACTTATCATTTACATCTGTAGGAACTAAAGAAAAGGGTAGAGGTACCAATTAGAGTCAATTGAGCAAGTTAGATTTCTTCACATTCACTTTTTGTTTTATGTCATGGCGTTGGACGGTAGAAGAGGGTGTTGGGCGCCAATTAAAATTTCAAGGTTTGCAGCACTTTCGCTCTAGGGCTCCAGCGGCACCACTTTGACAGTGGCTCCCTCACTTGGTTCTCGTTAAGTGAGTCTATGTGTTCATTGACTTTGTGTCGTTGGGCGACACCTTATGCCACTAAGCGACAATCTTTAAAATTCATCTAGAGGTGTTCCAAGGGTTCTGTCGTTGAGTGCCAGTTTCCTCGTTGGACATTAAGTCCCTGGAGTGTCAGCGTTGGGCGCACCTATAATACCGTTGGACGCAATTTGTTTTGCATATTTGAGTGATTTTTTTTCTCGGGTTTTATGATACTAATGGATAATTTAGTTTTTTATTTGGTTATTAAAGTGAAATATTGGCATGAATGGATGGCTTATGGGGTATTTTTAGGGAGGAAATCCCATTGAAGATGTATCTTTAGAGTACACATTGATGTGGGAGTTTAGGGTTGGAAGTTATCCTGACACTTTAATAACCATTCGGACTCAAGTAAAGTAGAATGGCGTATGTAGTGAGAGTTATAGGAGGTCCTAATCTAAAGAACAATGTAGTTTTTATGATACTAAAGGGTTACCCTTGTGAGTGGAATCGTGAAGCATATCATCTGCATTGTAGTAGAGGTCACTACAAGTGCAAAACCTCTTGAGATTCGACGTTGATGTTTGTATCCAGATGAAGGAATCTATAAGAGTTTGGTTTTATGTATGCTTCTATATGGAAATTATATGACTTATTGTATTTTGTGTATGTTATCTCTTTTTCAGTTAACTTACCTTTTTGTGTGTTTCGTGGTTGTTGTGTTATTTTCTTCTCTTTGCAATGATCACCTTATTGGTTTAAGTAGATGAAGATGCAAGTGTAGGGGAACCTCTTGTGGATGAGGAGACAACTGCTTGAGTCGTGGGTGATATTAGATTTTGTCAAATATAGTATTGTAATAGAAACATAATAAAGTAAAGATTGAGAATGTATATGGGAGATATTGTTATGGTCTTATCCTGTAAGACTGTATTAATATACAATACACATTAGATTAATTGTTTTTCTGATATTCATAATGAATTATTTTAGTTTAGTAGTATTATGGTATTAAAATGGGATGCTTGAAAAAGTCATTTATTAAGCTTAAAAAATATTATATATTTAACTGATCTAATGTATGAAATATGTTAAAAAAAATAATAATATATTAAATAAGTAAGGGAAAATGGTTAACTATAAGAGTATTTGGACTACTTTAAACACAAACTTCTTCCATTTACATAATTACTTAATTTCTAATAAGATTCTGGTAAGTGTGTTTTACATACTTTTGGAACACTTAGACTTGTTCACTTATTCTGATTTTTTATTAGAAGCGATGGATTTATGGGTATTTTATGTGTTCGCTTGCATGGATTTTCGAGAGAGGAAGGCCACATATTTACGGGACATACTATTCATTATGTCCCTTTCACATTAGTAATATTGTCGTTGACGCGATCAAATTAATAATACTAAACTATAGCAACTTCAGTATTGCCAAGTTTGTAGTAAACAAACTATATAGGGTTAAGTTAACCCTGAGTCGTATCCCAATGAATACATAATTGATTTTAAATATTTGATTCTTCTAAAAATCTAAGCTAATGCAATTAAAACTATTTGAATGATTTGCAAAAATATTGAGACGAATTTGAGAATAAATGAAATAGTGGATTAATAAAAGACTTTAAAACAATTATAGTAAAATAGGCTAATTCCACTATTTTTTCAAAATAGATTCGTCATCGACTATCTAAAAATTATTGTTAAATGAATTATTGGTGTATGGATTTGTAGATTAATTAATGTAAAGTCTCAATTAATTTGTAGGTATTGTCTCTATCAACCAAAGTAAAGTCTCAAGTAAAAGTGAGAACTTTTAGATTATCCATAGTAAATTCAATCAAAATACAGTCTCAATTAAATTTTACTATGCCTAATTATGTCTATTCCTTTGCTTCCTAGCCAAATAAAAAACTTAATTAATCAAAGTAAAATCTTGACTAATTTTAGTTAAAGTGATTACCTTTAATCAAAGTAAAGTCTCAATTATTGGTAAAAACTTATTTAATCACATGAAAGTTTCTAAATAAAATCTAATTAAAGTCTTAATTGAATTTAAAAATTCTTCAACTCATATGATTAACATGCATATAGATTTAAAATCATTACTTTCTATTCGATTAAGAAGTAAAGGATATTGATAAATGAAAATCACAACAATAATGATGAATGATGAATGAGAGAAAAGGTAAATAGGTGGAAGAATGAAATGAGAGATGTGGTGGATGGTAGCTTCCAAAACCAGAGTTGTTAATTGTCCTCCTTTTGCTCCCCTGGGTCTCTTTTTATAGAACTTGGACTGAGCATTTATGTTGATGAAATCTTCTATTAATTAATAGATATCTTTAAAATAATCCAAAATATTTGAGCAATTTTAATAATATTTGGCAATTACCCTCCGTTGATATTTTCAAATATAGTTAAATTAATTAAAAATAATCTGAGAATAATTCAAAAACTGAATTTTTAATCCAAAATTCCAATTCAGTCCCTACTTGTTTGAACAAACTTTGACTAGCTTTGAACAGTTGACCAAACTTTGGTTGTTTGACCTGTTGATTGCCCATTGATAGGTTGTCACGTGCAACGGGTGCTAGACTCGTGTTTTTTCATTACAGGCTGATAGTGATGAGAGTGATGATGTTTCGCGAACTAGCAGAGCTGCGATCTGGGTCACATGGATTTGGCATTGGCGTTGCTGCATTTTGCGGCAACAAGGTTTGGAAAGAAGATGGCGGCATCTTGGTGGCTCGGTGATAGTGTTGTAGGGTTGATGCACTGATAACTGTCAATTATTAGTTAAATTGTGTATCATTTAGACATTTATCTTGCACTAAATCAATGTAAAAATCATTAGAATTTCCCTAATTTTACACAATTACAAAATGAGGTGATGAGAAGTTAAAAAAAGTGGAATTTAATACATGTTGTGCTCTTTTACAGGTAAAATGAAGTAAATTATGAAATTGGTGTTGAGCCCAAAAGTTGCAGCTCAAGCCAAAACATGAAGTGAGAAAGTTCAATTTTAAGCTTGCGGCTGAGTAGCGAAATTTGATGCTTAAGCCATATTTTAAGAAAACTTCACTACAAAGAAACATGAAGCAGTAGATTTGAAGCTGAGCACGAAAAGGAAACCTCTAGTGTAGGGAAACCTCCATTACTGACCTACAAAAGATGGATGTCCAAGCTTGGGAAGAAACCCACTTTGGAAGGAAACCGCCATGGCTAAACTTCAAAGATGGAAGCTAGAGAAACACCTTGAAATCTATAAATACAGGGCATGACCCCTGGTTTATTCATGTTGATTTTGTATACTGGTTTTATACCATTCTAGAGAGAGATACTCTTAGTTAGTTTAGGACATTAATATATAATAGTATATAGTTATGGAAGGAAGGATGCTACTTTAATTCCTCTATAATTGGGATTAAATGTAACTTCTAAACTCTCTTTGTATTGCACTTGATTATATATA
>Ga0214544_1000869_pt1 | contig 59686 bp, 32 predicted proteins | sample CNSS3metaG_FD_160074 | JGI IMG/M metagenome (GOLD analysis project Ga0214544, IMG submission 160074) | Root nodule microbial communities from cowpea collected in UCLA plant growth center, Los Angeles, California, USA - CNSS3 | ecosystem: Host-associated > Plants > Roots > Nodule | place: USA... | reverse complement strand
TTATATATGATAGCACCGTTTTGCATTCCATTTAAGCTTTGAAATCTCTATTTTTGCTCTTAAATTGCGTTTTCAGATTTCATAAGTTAGGGTTCTTGGTTCTGTTTTTGTGATTCCAGTTTTGAAGATTTTAATTGCTCATTTCCATGTCTAGCTAAATTCTTGTATTGACTCCTTGATGAAAAATGCAATGAAGCTTTGAGGTTGTGCTTGTTTTGTGAAATCTGCCATGTTTTTGTTCTGAATTCGTGGGATGCATGTGGTGAATTTGTTAATGCTTAATTTACAGAGTAATTGCATATGTTTTGGTTAAGATACGTTCATGCTTAATGTATGTAGCTTGACTGTCACGAATTTAAGGATGTGTGCATTGCTTAATTGCATAATGAAGGTAGATTGTAATTCTCGCTTAGTAAATTATTATCTAGTGGATTGAGATAACGCAGAGTTGGTGTTAATTTGGTGGCCTATCATAAGTGAAATTGCGTTTAAATCAAGGATGTCAATACGGTTTTAATCACTATAGCATTTAATTTAATCTGTTGATTAGCATTCTGAATCTGTCTGCCAACCCCCCTTGTGTTATTGTTGTGTTCATCTGGAAATTTCGCTTTGAATGAAAATATTGGTCATTGGGAGACGACTTGGTTCACTTTCATATACTGCATTTAATATGTTTTAATTTGGTGGGGTACGGCCTCTATCAGGAAGCCAAGAGGGGCTGGAAAACATCCTATAATGACCCCTAAATGAGAATTAAACACACTAAAAAGGCCAATTTTTCGTTTTAGTTTTGGACCAATTTTAGGAGACCTATAAAAGGTAGAATTTGGGAGAAAGAAGGGTTTTCTTCACTTTGGTTTGTTCTGGCTTGGGAGGAGAGCAAAATTTGGAGAGTGAGAGGTTGAATTGGGGGTGCAAGGGCTGAAGCAAAAGTAATTGTGAATCAAGGGTCCTTCGTCTTTCTCAATTTTGATCAATAATTCCAGGTTAGGGGTGCTGAATTTATGTGTATTTCAATATTGTATGTTTGCTGTGTTTTGCCCTCAATTGGTTTCTGTTTGATTAGGAAATTCGTGTGGTATGTGATGTAGTCCAGAATTTGGTTGATTGAGATTGTGGGCAAAGTCATGCTATGCAGTTTTATGAATTAGATGAGATTTTTGGGTACTGTTATTTTGGTTTATGGTTCACCATTGTGTCTTGAGGGTCCAATTGTGTTTGCACTATGTTTTATGGCTTGATTGATGAATTATAGATAAAGAATATGGATGTATTATGAATTGGCATTGGTTTTGGTGTCTTTGGTGCACGAGCAGTGGCGAAACTCTGCAAGCTCGCGATGGAATCTTGTACCATTTTGAGCACGACTTCTCATCCAGGCGAGAAGTTTTGAGTTCTGAGCTATTGACACTCTCGCTTAGGCGAGAGTGGCTCGCCTAAGCGAGTTACGGTGTCGAATGGATGCATTTCTTGTCGAATCCTCGTCTAGGCGAGGTGTGTGTTATTTGGAGCGAAGGTGTAACTCTCCCGGGCGAATAGAGCTCGCCTAAGCAAGATAACGTGGGGAAGTGCTTGTTGTAAGCTCGCTCAAGCGAGGTGGGCTAGCTTAAGCGAGGCTGAGAGTTTAGCTTGGGTGAGAGGTCCTGGCTTAAGCGAGTTTATGAGAATTGATATGTTTGTATGTGCTTTATGTGTTGGTTTGATTACTCTTTACTAATTATAGGAACTTATATGTATGTGTTTGTGGTGGTTGGGCTTGAAGGACTAAGTCCATAGGGGTCTGGGATATGCTTAATGGTTGGACGCATGATGGGCATGGAACTGGTTGAGTTCCCGTCGGCTGCTAATGGGTGAGGAGTCCTTAGTATGGTGATTACATGCGTCGGGCGCACGATGGGCAAAGAACTGTTATGTTCCCATCGGCTGCTATTGGACGAGGAGTCCATATTATGGTGATTGCGTGCGTGCCAGGATCCAAGCTAAGAAGGCTTGGATGATTTACTACAGACGAGGAGTTTGTAGGGCAGGACTATAAGCAAGATAGGCTCATAGGATTGGACCACGAATGGGTTAGTTTCGTGGGAGCACAGTAAAGTCCCAAGACCTGGTTCATGTATATGACTCATGAAGGACTATGAGATCATGGTTGGGTAATTTGAAAATAATGGAATATTTAGTCATGTTATTTTGGGATGGGTGGCATATTTATTTCATGTATCTTTTTATATATTGTGCATAGCTCACCCTATTTGTGTGTGTGTGGCGATGATCGGATAACTTGTTATCCGGGAGCAGATGATTTGACAGGTGAGCCAAGAGATGCCTAGAGACGGAGAACAGGGGCTACCTGGGCTTTTGAAAGCATTTTTATTTTAAGATTTTGATGTAACTTTAATTATGCTAAACTTTGGTAAATTTTGTATAGAATGATTGTGAACATTTGAATTATGTTATGGTATCATATTAAATGAGGTATTTATTTTTATTTCCTATTTTATTTATTACAAATTAGTAATATTCCTTAGGGATGTTACATTGTTCGTGGTATCTTTCTTGGATTCAAGTCTAATACAAAACAATTCTTATTTCTTAATCTTACTAGCCATAAAATTGAGGTTTCTCAACATGTAACTGATCAGTCATTATTTTCACTTATTCCATTGTCTTTTTGTGCCCATCTTGATGGTTGTTTAATGCTCATTGTCTATTGTTAGTGCATTTTCATCTATTAGGCTTGATTGGACCATTATTATGAATTTTGATTAATTTGGCATTAATTGGTCTAATTTTTGTTTTTAATTATTTTTAGGTATTTTGTGAAACAATTTTGGAGCTTGGATATTAATCTTCAGAAGAAGAGAGTTTCCACATCATTTTCTTCTCATTTTTGTAACGTCCTAGCCGGAAATTACTTATTTAAATAAATAAAAATATAAATAAAATAACAACCTCATTTATTTATCATCAATTCCCAAAAACGCGGGGAAAAATTTATATCTCGATGTTCAACGCGCCAATATAAATAAAATAAGCCGTATCAATACATAATACAAGTAAAATCGTCTATGTAATTATTACAATAAAACCATAGTCCAATCATGAAAACTAGTGGTAACAAAAATGCCCGAGACATCCCCACTCCGTCTCTAAGCGTCTGCCTGCTCACCTGCATCAACATTTGCTCCCATGTAACAAGTTACATGATCATCGCTACACGCACACAGATAGGGTGAGCTCATTTAAATAAAATCAACAATATCAAAGTAAATACCATATTAACAAATGTAAACCCGGTTAGACGTCTATCATCTCTATACCTTTTAGGTGAGAACAATGATCGATCTTCGCTGCACGAGTGTCTACTCGCCCCTCCGACTACAGGCCACCACCTGATAGTCCACACGTGGGAATAACCTTGTCACATCATCTCACCGTGACACCAAGTGGAGCTCCCCGAAACACACATATAGTTTGTAGTTGTTCCAGACTACCAAAACTCTATCAGAATACTCCGAAGAGTGCAATCACCCGAACCTCGCCGTACGAGCCACAACTCGCACACTCCACTGGACTTCCTAAACCACTAGGCTACAACCTAGAGTGGTCACGTGTTACTCCAATACATGTTACACTCATAACTGGACCCCCAGCCAAAGCCTTGCATCATGAACATCACCTAAAGCTGTGTAGAAACCTTTCCTCGTGCACCATCACTGAAACAAAACCGCTTGGCGCGCATCCCACGTCACCAAGCAAACATTGGGTCCAGACCGCCTGGCGGGCATCACACACCGCCACGCGCCACGCGCCTGCAGCATCATCACTGCACCGTCACCGTCGGGTGAACTCTACCACACCGTCGGGCGCCACTCGCCGCCACCGCCTGGCGCACCTGTCTTGCGTTGCCAAGCGCCACTGCACCTCTAAGATCTCTGCTATACCATACCGCCTGGCGGAACTTCCCTTACCGCCAGGCGCCAAGCGTCAACAGTGGCCACTGCCACTGATTTGTTTTTGTCCGCCTGGCGGCTCGCTCTCGCCGCTAGGCGCCATACCAGTAACGCAATGCTACTAGTTTTTGGCACTTAAAACATATCCAAAAGGATCTTAAATCATACCACACACCAACTTATAGAATAATTAGGACACACCAAACATAGTTCTATTACTAGAATATCATACACACCTTTTTAATCATGTAAATTGTAATTACCAATGTCGCACAAACTTCTTAAAATAATACAAACAATATAGCATATCAACTACAACACCCAATAAGCATAATTTTCATACATCCCTACATATCCATAAAACTGAATTGAAATTCACACATTGCATTTAACATTTTCTTCTCATGTATTAGCATACCATCTCTCTAACAATAATGCCCATGCAATTCACACTTCTCATTTTACCAATTTAGCATGCTTCCTGGAATCTATCTTAGCACACACAGCAAAATATTTATGACATCCATTTCATTATCTCACTTTTCCCCATTTTCTATCTCTAACCTCCCTTAATCCCTACATACCATATTCATCTAAAATTTCCATATTTAGACATATATATATTTATAATGAATTTTCTAATTGAAGAGCCAACACCACGAAATCCCTATCAATCAACCAAAATAGGCTACACTGTTAGGCCGCCTGTCGGTAGTTCATGCGCCGCCAGGCGGTGCATACACCCCTGGGTTTCGCCCAGAATTTCCAGTACCAAACTGCACTCCAATTTTTCCAGTTACAGTACCCACCTTCATCACACAGTTTCTATATGCACAACTATACAGGGTTGGTACAACATTTATACTAAAGTCAATTCTGGATAATCAACACACCAATCATAGAACATTTCATACTTCTTACTCCCAATTCCCGCATAAACCCTAACCCCCAATTCCATTCTCGAGTTCATGCAACTTCCATTAATTTAGTCACTGCAACCTATAATTCATCATACAATTGTTATATGTGCAACGAGAATTCAATCCTAACACTACCATCACTGAGCAACCAATCAAAATGAAAGAAAAACCAACAACAGCAGTACCTCGCCTGGCAGTTCATCCCCGGCCGCATGGCGGTTCATCCGTAAACCCAGAAAAATGAGTATAACCACATGTGCCGCCTGGCGGCAGATCATGTGCCGCCAGGCGGTTTCTGGAAAAATCCAAAAAGCGCGAATACACCAGAAATTCAAGCGTTCACAATTCAACATGGTCTAGAATTCATCATCAAACGATATAACAATAAATCATACAAACAGAACTCCCCTAACCTGGGTTTTCCTTAGCTTTGTCTTGGCTCTCGCAAGCTTTCCCTTGACCCTCAATGTCTTCCTTCTCCTTTTTCTCAAGACAGCCCTCAGTTTCACTTAAAACTCACCCAAAACCCACAAATTCGTGCTCTCTACTGTACTCACACTGATAATCGCACCAAACCCTTTCTCCTTCTCCTAATTAGCTTTTCATAGAGTTCTTAAAATGGTTAAATTGCCTTAAAATGAATTTTGCAATTAATCTACCATTAATCTCCCTTAATGGCCTATTACCTTCTATTTTCCCAACCACCCTTGCTAAATTACTAAGAACTAAATAATACACAATTGACATACATAGAACTCGAATCCAAGTCCTCTCACACAATCAAAGTACTCTCAACCATTTGAGCTAGTACTTTTTCACATCCTAAATATTAGCATTTAATGCCATAATGGTTTCTCTCACTCGCATTAATTAAATAATTATTTATTTAATCATTTAAATTTAGCGGGTCTTACAATTTTAACTTCATTCAAGTGATTGGGCCAACATTTTGGGTCTAGAGTGGCATTTTTGTAATTGTGCAACCTTGAGTGACATTTTTGTAAATATGAGTGGCATAATGGATGTGACCACGAGTTCTTCTGATGGTTTTAGGGGTTTTTCGTTTTCCAACAACTTTCTCATGTTTTTTTAGCTCCATTTTGAAGACCCGTTGAGGAGAAGCTCCATTTTCACATTTTCTACATCTTGAACCTGCACCCATTTGGGGATTTTGTAATTTCTGCACTCTTTTAAGCTTATTCAATTTTGTTTTGACATTGAACCATCCTTGGGTTTATGTTTCTGAAGCATTTTATTGCAATTGTATGATGCATTTTCGTTTTTCCTTGAGTTGTATTTACATATAGGTAAACTCTTTGTGTTGATTCTTTGAAAAAATAGAAATTAAACCTTAATGTTGTTGTTCATTTTTGAGTTCTACTTGGTTTGCCCTTGTTTAGGTTGCATTTTCATGGTAAAACACAAAATTGATGTATGTTTAATCTAAATTTTCTTTTTCCACACCTAAATTGACTTGTATTCATGCTTAATGGGTATGGGTTGTTCACAACATGCTTAATCTGGGGGTGTTAGATGCTTGAAGTATGCTTTGCTTAATGACATATTGAAATCGTGTTAATTTTTGCTTAGTTAATTAATATCGGGTTTCATGAGAGTAAACTAGATACAACAATTAATTTTGTAATTTTTGATTGGTGAAATTTTAATTGAATCAAGGAGTCAATACTATTATGTTCATTGTTTTATCAAATCTGAAATTACATTTTAATTCTGTTTTGAAATTGTGAATCTGCCACCCTTTTTTTGTGTTTGCATCTAGAACCTTTGATTGAAAACATTGGTCACTGGGAGACGACCTTAGGATCACTTCCTAAGTACTACATTTACATGTTTTATTTGGTTGGGTACGACCTTGATGAGTAACCTTTGATAAGATTTGTTTTCTTTACTTTTCAAAAGACAATAGTGATGCAACCTGTGATATTTTTTGCTTGTTCAACAAAATTATATGTCTGACTATGATAACATAGATATGCTAAGAGAGGATAATGATATTCAAGCTCATAATCACATGATTGATCATTTTATGCATCCTCGTCAATCTACTCGTGTTACCTCCAACATTTCTTAAATATTTTGAGACCACTACTACATCCAATATTATTACAAGTTACATATACCCTATAGAGTCTTTTATATCATATATTTCTTTATCTATTGCCTTTTTGTGTTATTTATCTCTTGCACCATTAGGCCCAACACTTATGAAGAAGCTTCCAAAGATACTTATTGAATGCATGGTATGAATAAAGAGATTGTAGCCCTTGAAGCCAATAAGACATGGATCATGACTAATCTTCCAACTAACCAAATTGTCACTGGATAACACTGGGTTTATAAAGTGAAACACAAATTTGACGGATTTATAGAATGTTACAAGGTGCATGTTTTAGGTAAGGGGTACACTCGGCAGTAAGGGATCAATTTTGTTGATACATTCTTGCTTGTCATAAAACTTACTACTTTGCATCTTCTTCTTACTCTAGTTGTTATTAACAAATAGCATCTCAAGCAACTTGATTTCAAGAATGTCTTCATCCATCGAGATCTTTATCTGGTTTAAAACATGCAAGTAAGCAATGGTATGTAAAATTATCTCAATTACTTCTTTCATATGATAATATTTATTCCTTAGTTGATCATTCTTTATTTTTAACATTCTGGAATTACACTGTAAGATTTGCAGAATTTAATTAATTAAATAAATAAATAATTAATAAATGTGGGTAGGTAGTGTATTTATGACATTAAATTCTGATGGGTATGACGTGGAAAAGTACTGGCTCAAGTGGTTGAGAGTACTTTGATTGTGTGTAAAGACTTAGTTTCAAATCCTAAGTGTGCCAAATTGTGTGTTATTTAATTATTATTGTTTTAATAATATGTTGGAGCATATTTTGTATGATATAATACTTGAATTGTGTGAGTTAGTAAGAAACATGGGTTGATCTGATGGTTTAGTATTGATTTGGCTTTGGCATGGTTGTGGGTTTGAACCTTAGTGGACTCAAATTTAACTTTCTTTTTGCTAAAAAGTTAGTGTGGCCTGAATATGAAAGGGTAGAGACAACCCTAGCAGAAGGGGCAGCCAAGGGGCTGAAAAATAACCAAAATAATGGGCCTTGATTAGCAATTAATCTCACACTTAAACCAAATTTCGTTTTTGCCATCAACCACATTAAGGGACTCTTTAAAAGGTAAAATTTGAGAAGGAAAGAGGGTTTTGGAGGTTGTTTTCTGAGAAGCTTAGAAGGAGTGTGAAAATTGAGAGTGAATAGTGAGGTTTGGGGCATTTGAGAACTGTTTGGGGGAGAAGCTAAGAGAAGGCATTGGTGTTCCAGGAAAGGTCCCCAAATTCATGTTTTAAGCAAGGAAAATTCCAGGTTAGGGGAGCTGAACCCGAAATTCTGTGTTAATTGCATTGTCTTGCATGATTTTGATGAAGTTATGCTCTAAATTTCATGCTGCATAAGAGGGAATTTGGGGTTGTGGGTTTTGGGTACTATTTCTTTGAAATTTGACCTAAATGTATGTATATAATGGGGTGGTGTTCTGTATATTCTGTGATTATGCAAAGTTGGGTTGTTGGGGCATATTTTCGTAGAATTTAATGTATCTTGGAAAATCTATTATATCCTAGAATTTTTTATGTCTTGTATACATAGTTTTATGACCATGCTATAATTGAATATTACTCGTGTTTTCTTCACAAATGGGACATGAAAAATGACCTTTAACACTATAACCACTCAAGTTTTTATATGTTGGGAAATCATTCATGGTGCAAAACAACATTACACGTAAACGAAAAGTTTCTTGACTATATGAAACAAACACATCGAAGCCTTTTTCCCATAACAATTTCAAATCATTGATCAACGACTTCAAGTACACATCAATGTCTTTCCAGGTTGTCTAGGAAACATATAATCATAGACAATATCATATATTTTGTCTTCATACACAACAAAGGAGACATGTTGTAAATCATTAACAAAATTGACCATGAACTATGTTTGCTACTTAAGTTCCCATAAGGATTCATACCATTTGTAGCAAGTCCAAGTCTTAAGTTTCTTCACTTTGCACCAAATTCTGGAAATGTTTCATCAATCTTATCTATTATGGAGAATCAGTTGGGTGTCGAAGAAGATTGTCACACTTTTTTCCATCAACATTCCATTTTAGATTCTTGGCATCTTCTTTAATGACAAATAATCATTTCAACCTAGGTATTATGGCAAGTACCACACCACCTTAGCAAAGGGACCATCTGTGTATTCATCACCACTATTTCTAGAAATTTTCTTTCTAAATCACGATAAACCACAAGTTGAACACACCTTTAGTGAGGTAAACTCATCTCATACAATACACAATCATTAGGGGCATGCATGTATCTTTTTGTACTCTGAAACCATTGGACATAGAATTTTCTTCACCTCATATAGGTAAGGTGTTATTTTTTTGGAAGCATCTCCTTCTTCAATTCAACCAATTCTGGACGACAATTCTTGCTTTTAAACTGCACACACTAGTGCATATTTGATTTTCTAACTCGGACTTTATGACTCGATCACAGTGGAAATGAGGCCTATAAACAAGCAATGGCAATTTCAAAATTTACGTAACCTTTTATACCTCGGTTACCCACACACCCGAGGCAGAAACTACCATTCCCGTTATTTTGAATTTTTAAATTTGAATGAAATGAGTTTTTCCTCCGTTGCGAAGGACCCGGGGCATAAACTTGTTATCTACTTCAGTTTTATGTGAACCTGAGGTAGTTAAATTTGTGTAGTTAAAAAAAACAATGTAATTTTGTTTCTCCACTTTATAGCCTCGGTACTGAGGCAGAATAGGGTGTTATGCATCATATGTGTGTTAACCGAGGCAGAAGAAGGTTTTATGCCTCAATTTTTATTTCAACCCCGATTAGAAATAGACTGCACTTCATCTTCTTCCCTACACACGAGGGGCTTCTTTATTCCATTTTCTCTACACTTCATCTTCGTCTTCCACCACCACAACACACATCGCGTCTTCTTCCTTACATATTCTTCTTCTTCTCCCTCTACGTCTTCGCACTACTTTTCCACATCTTCTTGCTCGCATCACGTCTGCCATTGTGTGTCTTCTTCCGCTCATCAAGTCCGCCACTCTACACTTGATCGACTGGTGTTGTCGCTATTGTTATTGTGGCATCGTTGCACTTGAAGACCACCACTATTACATCAATGTTGGTGAAAGGGAGGGAGGCTATTGTAGTTGCGCCACCGCTGCCATTGTAGTTGACGTTGGTTGCCTTAGAATTGAGGCAGAAAGATCGTTATATATATATATATATATATATATATATATATATATATATATATATATATATATTAATTTTAATGCCTTTTAAGCCTTGATTGCCTCTAGAAGCGAGGTAGTAAGGGATGAATATGCCTCGGTTCATAACCGAGGCAGAAAGGTCAACCATTTTTACCTCGGTTGGATATGCCTCAAGTCTTCAACCGTAGCAAAATGGCCAAAATAATTATGGACGAAATCCTTTCCTGCATTGGTGACAATTTCAAAGTTGTTGACATTCGTGTAAAGTTAAGGCATCATAGGTACAACTCTTCATCTTAATCAGACTTAAGTGAATACATAAAAGAGCTCTTCCAAAATTTTCTTTACCAACATCACTTACCATGTCCTCTAAATAATCATTCATCTATTTGTCCACGTAATTTGTTCCTCATGACGTCATAGGCTTATGGAATACTTCTCCATGCCAAGTCCAAACTGTATAACTCCTTACTATACCGAAGATGAATTAATGATCACACATTGTGCCCAAGTCTTAACATATTTGATTAAGATAACGAACACAGGCACAAAAATATGTCCCGTTCACAAAGATTGCATATTTTGAGCATATTGCAAGTACTCAAAAAGAACATTTTCAGATTCTTCACTGATGTGACGATCATCATCTAGCTTTGATCCATATTACGTTCATAACAAACTCCATCAATCTCAAATTTCTATCTCTCACAAGGTGAGGCTCTACCCATTCGAAAAAAATATTTTTCATAATTTGCTAACTCATATACAAAGAAATCTAACATCATAATTTTGATAAAATTTTGGCAACATTTCACATTGGTCTCCGAAGTACATGAAATGAAAGTGAGCACTCATGACCACAATCATGTATGCATTTAGAAAAGAAAACAAAATGGTCTCAATTGAAATTTTATCAAATTTTTGCATAAAGTTCAATATACACATTATAGCAAATTATGAAAAATAATTTTTTCAAAGTGTCTGATCAAATAATTCAAGATTTAATTCAAGTGATTAAATGTTTAATCATTTATACTAAATCTAAGATTTGATCAATGTTCAACTAAAATTATAATAAATCTTAATATAAAATAACAATGCACTTATTAATAATAATAATAATAATAATAATAATAATAATAGAAAATCTAATAAATCTAAAATTAGTTAAACATACAACATCTAATAAATCTAAATTAATCAAATATCAAATAAAACAAAAAAACAATACAATTTAATGGATCACCTTGTAAATCTTAAAATAAACTAACAATGGAACTAATAATTAATCAAACATCTAAAATATTTTTTATCTAAATATCTATATTAAAACTCTCATATTAATCAGACCTCTTCAAAAAAAATTCCTCAAATTGCTAAAAAACTGTCTAAAGATAAAAGAAAAAGAATGGGAATGATAAAATATAACCAATGCCACAAGAAATAAAAGAAGAGAAAGTGCAATGTATGAAACCAAAACTAACCTTTTATTGAAAACGAATAGGTAAGAACGAAGTATTAAGCGAAAAAATAGCAGCAGAGCAATAAAGTAACTTAGGAACAACCGGGCCTCGTCGCCACCGTTAGAGGGTGACCTTGGAGCCTTGAGAACGCAGTCTGCATGAAAACCATTTGGTGAAAATGAAAAAAAAAAATGATAACAAGGGAATCGAAACAACTTCAGTGAGATTGAAATGAACCCAAAATCACACCTTGTTGTCATTGTTGCTGCTGTCGTCGCAATTGTTAGGTCTCCGCGCAAAAGAACAATGTTGGGCAAAATGTGACTCACTGTTTTTTCTTTAACTTTTTAAAACACGTTTAACGTCGGGTGACACATCGACAAACTTTAAAACGTCGTTAAACCTTAAACAAAGGGTGGACCGAAGAAATCTAAGACTGACCGACGTCATTTTCACTTTTTATGTTTATTTCATAAGAATTGACATGACTTTATATTTTAATTACAAAAACGTCAGGTATTTTTCACATTGAGTATTTTGTTACCTGACGTATTAATTACATTTTAATTCAAATATATTTAATTTTTATGAGATATTCACCGGAAATAAAAATTCCTTTTTATTATGAAAGAATAAATTATACATCTTATATTTATCATCACAGATAAGTGTTACATATGTCTAATCAAATAAAACCAGGCATTTGAATCATGAATTAATGAATGAAGTGCCTGAGAATTTGTGTGACGAATTAAGTGGCGCCGTTTATAGGATTGTTCGAATTTAATTGCGGAACGAAATTGAGCGATATTCTTCACGACTATAACTAGCCGATTCACCGTCCTAGTGTTTGAATCAATTTGATCCAAATTAATTTGCAGCTGTCACGTCACTGCGTAGAGTTAGTGCTTTCGGCTGCGTGATGTTGAACCAATATCGTTTCTAGAGACGCCAAAAATAATCCAAACAGCTGCCAAAAACTCACCAATTAAATTCGGCACTTTCCATTCAAAGTTAACAATATTGTCATAAATTGGTAAAATCTGTTCGCCCATTCACAACGAAAGCTTTTCATGAAACTTGGTCCTCCACCGAACAGATCTATTGCACCGAATAAATTGATGTAAGGAGCTGCTTCAATCACAAATCAATCAACCTTGAAACCCGCAACATGCTTCTGAATAAGTAGTTTTGATTTTTAATTGTTCTAAAATTATGTTGAATACTAATAAATAAATTTTCTTCATAGAAATTTACACAAATATTTGATAGAAAATAACAACACATTCAACTGAATCTTTTAATCATCAACGATAACACAATTTCGGACAGTATGGTTTTCTGGCGACAAATATGAATTGAACAAGGGAATTGCGCCTTAATGTGAAAGGGAGAGCAGCTCCTGAACCAAGGTATCCAAATTTGAGTAGGAAGAGCCTCCTTCTTCCACCGCTCGTTTCGCCATTTGAGCAAGAAGTTTTGCTCTGTTTCTCATTCCCTCTGCTTCTTCCTCTGCCAATACCCTTTTCACAGCTTTTTCTACAGCATCACACTTTATGCAACAATCCTCATCTCCCACAAAGTTACTCCATTTTCTAGCACCAACAGGCACACCAATCTTCAGCACCTCAACCACCAACTTCTCATTGTAAAACTGTTCAGCACCCACAGGCCAAGTGATCATAGGCACCCCAGCCACCACACCTTCCAAGCTTGAATTCCATCCACAATGAGTCACAAACGCTCCAATAGCTTCATGTTCAAGAATCAACGCTTGAGGTGCCCAACCTCTTATGATTACTCCCTTCTCTTTCGTTCTTTCCTCAAATCCTTCCGGCACCCATTCTTCTTCATTTTCTTCTCTCTTCCCCACCACCCACATGAACTCTTTCCCTGACGCCTCAAGTCCCAAAGCAATCTCTCGAAACTGAGAATCGGAAAACTTTGTCATGCTCCCAAAACACACGTAAACAACTGAACCAGTTGCTTTCCCGTCCAACCACTTTAAGCATTCATGCTCGTCTTCTTTTCCTCTTTTCTGCTCCTTATCCTTGTTGCAAAGTGACAAGGGGCCTATACCCCATGCTCTTCTCCCAAATTCCTTCACATATTGATCTGCATAATCCTTCTCTAGTTCATAAAAGCTGTTAACAACCACCCCATAGCTCCTCACCTCTGATTCACGAATTTCCTCCCAGAATCTCTTCGCCTCCACGTCATCTTTCCTAAAGAAACTTCCCACCTGCAACCTTGTCATTTTTATTTCACCAGGAAAATTAGGGAGAACGAATAATTCTGAATCCAAAGAAGTGTTCTTGTAAGGCTCGTACAGCCTCATTACTTCGTAAGCACCCAATGAGAAGAAACTCATCCCATGGAACACGAGCCTGGGAATTCCGAACTTGGCAGCAGAATCAGTTGCCCATGGGAAGAACATGTCTGCAACAACACAATTTGGATGGTGGTGAAGCAGCAGTTGCTCAAAGGGCTCCTGCAGCAACCTGGTAGCGTTACGGAAAGCTTGCAGTAAAGCTAGAGATGGAAGTGCGTTAACGTGTTCGCATCCTTCAGGTAAACCAGTCTCGGTGGTAGAAGGAAAGTTGATGGTTTGGATGTTGATCTCTTTGGTTTGATGAGTTTGGGTTTTTTGTATAGCTTTGGAGATGGTTGGTGCATTGAGTGGGGTGGTGATTATGGTGGCTCTCACCCCTTTTGCAGCAAACACCATGGCCATGTCAACGCAAGGTATCATATGGCCATGAGCCAGGAATGGGAAGAAAAATATGTTCAAAGAAGCATTTTTGTTTGCCATCTTTCACACTTGAATATGGGTAAGATATTATTCAGATTATGCGTAGAACGGGACTTCGTATATATGGCTCTATGCTTGTCACATTATTATGGAAAATAATAATACTATCACACCCTTCTACAAAAACATGCACCCACCTTTCAACCTACTATAATAATATAATAATTTGTATCCAAATTTTATCATATATTATTATGGAAAATTAGCTTGTGACAAATTTTTTTTTGAGAAACTTTACAAAGTTTCTAAAAATGAAATTAAAGTAGATTACTTTTTTATTTTTGGCTTAAAAACCTTTTTGTCCTCATTTTCGTAGTGTTTGTTGCGGATGGTCCTCATTTTGACAGAATGATTAAAATTGTCCTCATTTTTACCTAATGTTTAAAATGGTTCTCATTTTCGCAATTCGTGTTTTATTTGGTCCTTTTATGTAACGTCGTTTAAATCATTTACGGAGCATTGTATAAGTGGCACAGTTTGTATTAGGGTATGTTACGTGTATTGTACAGGTGGCTAATTAACGTTAATTTTTTCAATTTAAGAGAAATTTTGCAATTAGGAAAATTTCTTTATATTCGTCTTTCTTGAGCTCGGAATGAAGTGGAGAGTCAAGCATTGTACTGCATTTTGACTTTCCTTAAACTTCGTTCAATTTCACTTTTGCCAAACATTGATGTAATGCATTTTAATGAGGATGAATTAATGTTATGAATTTAACTTCTTCCAAACTTAGATCAATTTAATTTTTCCCAAACTTAGATTAATATCACTTACTTCAATGCTCAGATTAAGATGTCATTTCAAACATGTTGGAACTAATATCAACATAATCAAACTAATTCATTTCTTCATTTAACAATAGTACAAAACAGATTGGACTTTAAAATCATTAATCTGCCTCATTTGTGTCATGATGATGACATCTTTTCATCAACACAACCATTTGAAAAAGTTGCAGCCCACATTATTGAAACCACTACTCTGTAAATCAATAAACCAAAAATTAAAACCAATTTATTATTAACACAAAAATAAAAACAGATTGTACCCAAAATTTTCTATCAAAATTCTTTGGAGTTCTTGTCATCCTCAAAGTTGTCATCTCTCCGCAGCTACAAATCGGGTCATTTCTCGTTGAACCACCAACAGTGCACGAAGTGATACAACACGATTGCCTCCAACGATTACAACCAGAGGTAAAGGAAGAAGATTGGGACCGTAACATACCTATATAATGGGATTACAGGAAGATTGCAGCAACACCAATTGGGAATGGAGGAACAAGATTGCCAAAACTCACCAACTGCGCAAACATTCCTTACCAAAACCCTAGCTCACTTATTTAACCCTAAATATCTAATTACCACACTTGTACAGTACACATAACACACCCTAATACAAACCGTGCCACTTGTACAATGCTCTGTTAATGATTTAAACGGCATTACAGCAAAGGACCAAATAAAACACGAATTGCGAAAATGAGGACCATTTTAAACATTCGTTAAAAATGAAGACCATTTTAAACATCCTATCAAAATGAAGACCATTCGCAACAAACACTACAAAAATGAGGACCAAAAAAGTATTTAAGCCTTTATTTTTTAATTAAAATAAAATAATAAAATAATACTTTTTAACTTAAATAGAAAAGTTTGTCAAAATTTATTTTCATTTCTACGTCTAAAATCAATCGATATTCTATTTGTATCAGATAATGAATATATTCTTGTATCTATATTTATATATGGTTTTCTATAGTGTTAATATTAATTAATTAATTAATTTTTATAAAATGATAAATAAAATCATATTATTAAATATTTAATATTAAAAAAATAGTTTTCTTAATATTAAATATTTAAAAATAAATAATTATTATGTAAATTTAAAATTATAATATCAAATACAATTTTATGAGAATCAAAATCTTATTAAATTTGTAAATATTAATGAAACCTAGTTGATAAAATTTAAACATATTTTTTAAAAATATAAAAGAAAAACAAATATTCAAATTTAAAATATATTAAATGTCTATTTACTTCAATTTTATAAATTTTAACTAAATCTCTTTTTTTTATATACTAAAAAAAATTATAATACATCATCAAAACCACATAGAGAACAAATATTAAACTAATAATAATAAAATGTTAACATAGATATTTAATCTTTTAAATTTCAATATATGTTAGATGGTAATAAAAAAGATTTATGAAAGTTACATTAAATTATTATATTATAGTAAATAAAATTTATTTACACAATTATACTGATACAATAATTACACATATGATAATGAGGTAGAAAATAAAAATAATTATTTAAAACATATCAAAATAGTATTCTACATGATACAAATAAACAACAAACTATGTTAGAGATCTAATAAAACTTTTTAAATATTAACCTAGTTGGATGGTTGAGAGATAACAAAAATTGTTTTAACGAAAGAAAGAATTCTTCAAATCAAACAAAAGTTAATAATAATAGAATATAGAAGATAAATTTTGTATATTCCTAGTAAATGAAAGGTTGAGGCTAACTACATTGAGAGTGTTAAACATTTTAATGTGAAAAAAAAATATACAAATATTATAAAAGAGTAAAAATATTCAAAAGTTAGACATAAACAATATTTATTTGAAATATATCATTTGAACATAATTACATAAAGACTATGATAAGACAAAAAATATTTTGAAAATGCGAATAAATTTGATGACAAGCCAAACAATTATTAGAAGAAATAAAAATTATAAGTGTGTAGTATGTATAGTAGTATATATATATATATATATATATATATATATATATATATATAATGAGTATTTTAATAATTTAAACGAGAACGAGATATGACGAGGATGAGTATTATGGCGAATATGGAGAGGAAGACATGATAGATATGTATATTCTCATCCCTATACCAATTGAAAAAGTCGAGTATTCTTCATACTTATACTCAAAAATTTTCGGTCAAAATGAAAATAAATTCGAACAATATCTATTTGTCTTCCTTTCACTGTATAATTATCCATTCTTATAACTGGTTTTAAAAACTAGAAATTTCCCTTAAATTTTTAATTAATGTCATTTGATTTGATTTAAAATATATAATATAAAAAAAACTTACATTTGGTAAGTGAAACTACAATTGTTGATTTTCGAATAAAGTGAAGATCAAATAAGAATTTTTATTATATGGTTTCCTATCATGGTAGATGGCATTTTAGGAAAAACAACAAGAATATACTCTATTAAATAAATAATTTAATATTTTATTTATAAGAAATCCTTTGATATTAATATTTTGAAACTTGACTTTTTTTTAATTTTTATTTAAGTTTTAGTGAATATTAATAAAATAAGGGAAGTGAGTAATTTTATTTAAGAAATTAAGAAATAGATATTATTTATTGAGAATATAAAAAGAAAATATTTATTTAAAAATTATAAAAGAGTTAGTATCATTTTATTATGTATATTTTTCATTTAATAAAGGTCAATGAGAGAAATCATGTGCAATTTCCTCTTTATAAAACATTGACCGAGGCTATATGGATCACTTTGTATTTATGACTTTGCACGGTTTTGTTGGTTGAGTCAATGCTATAATTATGTAATATAATGACAATGTCTTATTGCGTGAAATTATGACAAAGGGAACACGAGTTTTGTTATTTCATAACTATTTATAGACAAAAAACATTTATCATATCTCAATACTTAAATCTAATAGATATCAAATTTTTTTCATATTCATTTCCACTGAGTAACATGTATATAATTGTATCTATACTCGTACTTGTTTTCTTACTATTTCAATATCAATTAATTAATTTTATTAAAATAATACAAAATTACGATAAAAGAAATATAATATTATTACATATTTAATATTAAGAGGAAGTTTGTTTCTTTAATATAAAATATTTAGAATGAAATTATAATTGTATATATTTCAATTATAAACATTTCAAATTAGAATACCAGATAAAATTTCATGAAAACCAAAACATTTATTAAATTTGCAAACACTATTAAAACATAGTTGATAAAATTTAAAATATTTTTAAGAAAATATAAAAAGAAAATAAATACTCAAATTAAAAAATATTTTAAATGTCTCTTTACTTTAAAATTTTAAATTCTAATGAAAACTCTTATTTTATCTGGTAATAGAAGTTATAGGTTTAAATACTATTTTGGTCCCTTTTTTGATTCAGTTTGTTCAATTTGGTCCTATTTTTGTGATTTCAATTTGGTTCCTGATTTCGTAAATTATGTTCGATTTTGTCATTTTCGTTAACGCTGTTTAAATTGATAACGATAGAGTGTACAAGATGGCATTGTTCACATGATGTGGCACTGTTCACATTATTATTGGTTGTGTTTTGTTCAAATAAGTCCTATTTTAGTTAAATTTGTTCAATTTAGTCTCACCCTCTATTTTATAACTCTTCACCACTGCCACCACCACTTCCACCAGGTTACACGTCCCTAATAGACAACCGTAGATGGTAGACTACTCGTCCCAAACAAGGGACCATATGTCCTTGCCCCCTATGACAAACAACCATATAAAGTAACCCTAGAAAGGTGATTAGACACATGTCCTCGGCAAAAGGCCAATCGCCGTCATCCTTGTCCTGAACAAAGAACTACTCATCCTCGTCCTTCCCAAGATACCAATTCTCAGAATGGCTGCTAAAGACCACCCATCTAGAGGAATCATCCAATACACGACCTAGCTGGGTACATGTCGGCCCAATAGGACCACATGTACTCATACCAACTAGTTAAACCATGTCAGCTTAATCATTTCAAAGGAAAATAACCTCAGATCATGTAACTAATCACAATTAGTAGGTAATTAGGATTACTAGATCAAAGCCCAACCAAGTAAGGTTACTTAATAGACTATGAGTATTTTAATAATTTAAACGGGAACGAAGATATGACGGGGACGGGTATTATGGCAGGTATAGGGATGGGGACAGGGTGGATACGTACATCCCCATCCCATCCCCATACCTAATTTTAAAAGTTGGGAATTCCTTGTACCCATACCATACCCAATCAATGTGGGGATTTCCTGTCAAAGCGTGGACGAATTCGAGCAATACCCATAGGGGAGGGTTTATTCGTCATTCCCACACGAAGTAATACTTTAACTTAGGGATGTCAAAATGAGTTTCAATTCGTGAACTAATCAGGCTCACGACGAGTTTGAGCCGGGTTGTGTTGAGAAAATTTCATTTTTTTCAAAATTGGGTTGAACATAACCTTGTTCACTTAACCCACGAGTTAAACAGGTACGAGCCGGGTTGAAGCAAGATTGACCCACAACCCACCAACAACACTATTAATTTTTTTTAATTTTTTTATTATAATTATTTTACTACTTCTAAATATATAAGTTTACAATTTGATATTTTTAAATACTAGAATGTTGATCAATAATATTCGAATAGTTTGAATATTTAATTTATTTGTTTGTTAGGTTATATATGTTGATACTTTTAATCTTTAACTATTATCTTTATTATAATATTTCAAAAATTAGGAGGATACTTTGATTTAACAATTATAAAAAATAAATAGTAAATTTTGATTTATTGTTATGAAATAAATATATAAAATGAATTATAAAAAAAACACTCGTAAGTGAGCCAATCCATTAATCCACCAACCCGTGATGGGTCAGGCTCGGTTGCAAAATTTTTGGCACACTGAAAAGTGGATTGGCTTGAACTAACCCATTTTTAGCTCAACCTGTAGTAAGCCAATCCATGTCACTTTGACACCCCTACTTTAACTGGTAATATATTTAATTATTTAAAATATACTTGTCCAATAAATATTTATTTAAGATACAAACTCATCTAATGTACATTAATACACCTGTCTAATATGTGTACGAATATATTTTTCAAATATATATATTGCTAGACTCGTCTAATCAATAAATGAACATAGTCATCCAATATGTATTAATAGGCTCATCAAGTAGTATTAAAATTATAAATAATACAAATATATCTATTATATAAAAATGTAGTAAAAATATTAAAATTAAATAAAACTTTAATAGTCATTAAAATTGAAAATATTGAATTAAAAATATATCTACAACATAATATTGTAGTAAAAATAATTAATTGTATATTCAATATTGAAAAAATTAATAAGAGATAAAATAAAATTACAAATAATAAAAAATATACATACGGTATAAAAATGTAATAAAAATAGTGAACAATATATAGTAATACTAATTAAAATAGTAATATTACTAATATTAATATTAATATTAATTCAAAAAATAATATTAATAATATTACTAATACTAATAATAATATTAATCATATTATAATTATATTAATAATATTATTATTAATAATAATAACAGTAATAATAATTATAATAATAACTAATGATAATAATTATAATACTAATAATAGTAATAGGGTATTTAATGAGAGACAATTTTATAAATAAAGAAGGATAGTAAGGATATTTATTGAGTGTCAATGTTTTTTATATTAAGGAAAACAATTGAGATAGTTCGATAAATTCAGTGATAGTAGGGTGCAAAATCACTAAAATACCATTAAAAGAAACATGTATTAAGATAAGAAGTAGGGTAATTATGTAATTGTGCTAATGGTATATTTTCTTATATGTTAAGATAATTTTAAAAAGATTTTAAAGATTGATTAAAAAGAGTTTTTATTTTCAAATTTTGTTTTTTAAAAATTAAATAAATATGGATATATTTTAAATTAAAAATGAATTATAAAAATGTGATAAAATAGTATTATTAGATTTTCCAGTTTTTATTAACTATTCAAAATTTAAAAATTGAAAAAAAAATGTTTTGGTAGTACGAGCGAACGATTTCTTGTCATCTAGTTCATATACATTAAAAAACCTCCATTTCCCAAAGAAGGGATGTTCATTTTATTCATCATGGTTCTTCGTCCAACAAGGTCTAAATTGGCCACCCTCCACCATCTTCTCATTCTCCAAATCCCCTTCATTTATACATTTGTTCCTCACATCATATACGATCCATCCTCTCGTCACAACCTCTTCAACATTTTTCCCCTATAGGACACAATCATACACACACAAAACCATAATTAGAACCAACAATTTCCTCTTCACAGCAACCAAAGCACATGATCTTTTCCTCCATGTTATAAACCGGAAATAATATAAGATATGATGAAGGAATGAGATGTTTATTGAATTGAATGACAATGACTTATATAGCCTATAAAATAACAGTGCATAATAAAATTGTTCCACATAATATGGCAATAACCTATATTTTGTGGTACCAAATCGAATAACAAGAAACTAATCCTAAAAATTTGGACTCCTTCAAAATCTGTTAAAAACAACTTACGACTTAAACCGACTCAAGCTAGATTTTAAACTTAACATTCCCTCCCTTAATCTAGATACATTTTCAACTAGCTTATTCCATTGATCTTCATTACTCCAAGCATGCCACAAAGCTTTTCAAACCTTTCAAGTTTTAAAGGTTTTATCATTATATCTGTAACTTGGTTTTCAGGACTGCAATAACCTCATAACTGCATCTTTTACCAAATCTCTGAGAAAATGAAATTGTATTGCAATGTGTTTGCTTCTGCCACGAAAGACTGGATTCTTGGACAATTGAATGGTGGACTTATTGTCAATAATATGACTATGTCAGCCGCTTCCTTCTCTTCAACTCCAAGTTCTTCTAGAACTACTCTAATCCAAATACATTGGCAAGCACAAGATGTTGCTGCAATGTATTCCGCTTTCGTGGTAGATAAGCTTACAATAGGTTGCTTCTTTGATAGAGAAGTTTGTATAATCTACCATCTAAGTTCGTTTTCTTCTGTGCCGTATTGCCCTCCTTTCAACTAGGTAGTCTTGCTCCTCGTTGTTTGGTTGTGATCTGGGATCATCGATGCTGACTCCTTCACGTTGCATAGATTCTTGGTCTTCTCTTACACTTATGTCTTCCTCCCAATTCAGTGTATTATTTCTTTGGCTTTCTTCGGCTCCTTGCCAGTTCCAACTCTTGTCTTCTCAAAGATCGCGTTTGTTCTTTTAATGACCCTTTTTGTTGTAGGATCAAATAGTTTATCTGCTTTACATTCATCATTGACACCAAGAAAGACACATATTTTGCTCTTGTCATCAAGCTTGCTTCTTTTGTGATCTGGTACATGAGCATGCGTTAAGCATCCGAAGACTCGGAAGTAATCCACCTTTGGTTTTTCACCACTTCATACTTCTTTTGGAGTTCTCTGGTCCATTGCTGAAATTGGACTCCTGTTTTGTACATGGACCCACCATTTTTCTACTTCAAGCTAGAAAGCTTTGGGGACTTGTCTTTTGCTCAATGTTGCTCGTATTGCATTCATGAGTATTTTATTTCTTCATTCAGTGAGTCCATTCTATTGAGGCGTGTAGGCAGCGGTTAGTTGCCTTACAATTCCTTGATCCTTGCAGAAATCTGTAAACTCTGTTGAGGTAAATTCTCCTCGGCGATCAGTTCGGAGACAAGTGATGGATGCACCAACTTCCTTCTCAACACAGGCTTTGAATCTTTTGAACATGGTGAACTTGCAAAAAATAGACACATGTTTTACGGGAAAAGTCATCAATGAAGTTTAATATATACCTTTTATTGTTGTTTGAAGCTGATGTTATAGGACCAAAAATATCAGCATGAATCAGTTGAAGTTGCCGCATGGCCCTCCACAAGCTTTTCTTTAGTATTGAAGCTCGTTGTTGTTTTCCAATGAGATAGGTGGTACAAATTTCTGTTGGGGATTTTAACAATGGATGCCCAATGATCATCTTCTTGCATGCAAGTGTATCTAGTCCTTTATAATTGAGGTGGTGAAATCGGTAATGCTACAGGTGGATTTCCTTTTCTGAGGCAGTTTTAGTTTGCATACACATGGGATCTTTGGGTGCTACAATGGTTGTTACATAAAACATCTGATTTCCCTTCATGCTTGTGTGCATGATTAACCCCTTCTCTAGATGAAACACTTTACAACTGCCATGTTGTATTAATATGGACACCCTTTTACTTGAAGTTAGCCTAAGCTCAATAAATTATTTTTAAGATCAGGGACAAAGTAAACATTAGATATTACATGTGTAATACCATTAATTTGTACGTGGATGTTGCCTTTGCCTACCATTGTCATAGTAATATTCTTTCCAAGCTTTACCATTCTTGATAATCCCTCTTCCATTTTTGTTAACCACTCCTTGTTTCCTGTCATGTGATTTCTACAACCGGAGTCTAGAAACCATACTTCTTCATGGATGGTTTGATGTAACTCTTCATATGCCACGAGTAAGAGCTCTTTGTCTTCCTCTTCCTCTTTAAGCTCCGCATAATTAGCCTTTTTCTCCCAATTTGGGCACTCATATTGAAAGTGACCCAGTTTGTGGCATTTAAAGCATTCGATGGTTTCTTTATTAAATGATTGTCTGCCTCTGCCCCTACCTCCTCTATTGTTGTGTCCCTCTACCCTTGGGAGGTCTATCATCATTTGTTATTTTCAAGACCTATTCATTTGTTTAGAATCCTTGCATGTGTTGCTCATGCACCAAAAGACTTCCATGCACTTCATCAATGCTTAAAACACCCAAATCATTTGATTGCTGAATTGAACATACAACATAATTGAACTTGGGCGTTAATGTTAAGTTTAAAATCTAGCTTGAGTAATGTTAAGTCGTAAGTTGTTTTTAACAGATTTTGAATAAGTCTTTATTTTTAGGATTATTTTCTTGTTATTCGATTTGGTACCACAAAATATGGGTTGTTGCAATATTACGTGGAGTAGTTTTACTATGCATTGTTATTTTGTGGGCTATATAAGCCATTGTCATTCAATTCAATAAACAACAAATAGCAATTGGTATCATATCTTATCTTATATTATTTCCAGTTTATAACAATTGGTATCAGAGCTCCGTAAGGGGTCTGATACAGTGTGAGAAAAGAGTGAAAATAGCAAATTGTGTGAGGGGAGTGTGGCATTCACTTGTGAGACAAAGATCGAGTGTGAAGAGAATTTGTGCAAAGTGTGCACAAAGCGAAACCAACGCAATCACAATGCATGAGTGAGTTTGAGAAAAAGAAGATATCTCAAAGTTTAAATATGTTTGTTGTATGAAACAATTGTCCAACCAGCCATTCAAAAGTTTGATGGTCTATGAATTTTGATAGAAGAAGGTATACCAATTCCTACAACCCAAACAGTTGAGGCACAACGAAAGACTATCAAAGAGGCCAAGCTCAAGAACTTGAAAGTCAAGAATTTTCTCTTTCAACCATTGATAGAGATATTATTGAAACCACTCTGGACAAGAGCACTTCAAAAGCAATATGGAGCTCTATGAAAAGGAAATATCAAGGGTCCACAAAGGTGAAACACGCACACCTTCAGACACTAGGATGAAAGTTTGAGTTACTCATTATGAAACACAATTGATAACTACATGGGCATAAGTCTCCATTCACTAATTGAAACACAACACACACAACAATGGAACTCTTGCATGAGGGAGATAGGTGGTCCCGTTCAAGCACTGTGGCAGCGTTGGTGATGACTTGGGACTGGTCTTCGCTGGTGATACTCAAGGTCGCAATTACAAAGTTGAAGAAGAGTTCGCGCAAAGGTATTGAATATTAGTGGAACACGAGCAACTCTGATGAGGCTTCTGTATGATGTCGGTGCCACTGGTGGGGAAAAAGAAGCATCGACTCATTCATAAAGAAAAGGGTGAAGCCATTGACATTGCAGGGAATACTCATGATCTTAGAGATGAAAAACTGGTTTTTGTGTTTTGAAGGATGAAGAAATTTGGGCTAACTTATATTATTTGATTTTTGCACCTCTATTTTTTTATCTTTGAACCCTTCTCTGTTGTATTGGATTGTAACATTAATTTATGCACTAGTTAAAGCCACACTTATTTTGTTCTTGCTATTAAATTGGGTTTGGGAAGCATTTACTTCCTGCATCTGCGCTTCACAACACACACTCCACCTCCTTTTATCTTTTTCTGGGTTGGGGTATACTATTTGTTATTCACACCACATACCTTTTATTTACACACCTTAATCCCTCTTCTTTTCTTTTCTTTTCTTTTTTCTAGTTCTCTACTTTTTTTCTAATCATGGTTCACACACATTTTACTCCATTTTTGTACATAAAATAATATTTTCTTAAAAATATTAATATTAATAATAATAAAAAAACAAAATTAAAATTTGGAAAACATTTTTCTTCCTTTCTTTTGGTGTTTGTTTGATCGTTCGCCAAGGGCAGACCATAGCATTAACGGGGAGCCACGACTCTTCCAACGTTTAATTTTTTATTTTATTTTCTATATATTTTTAAAAATTATATTGATATATTATTAATTTATTTATATTAATTTAGTTTTAAAAACTTTTTTAAAATTTAAAAATCACATTTTTCCTCTATATTATAATTTCTTTTATTTCTTTATTTGGTTTCTAACAACCTTCCAACCTTGAGCCCTCCTGAGGTGTAAAGGTTGTAATGAATCATCCTTATTCTAAGATCTTTTGCTCACCTAACATCCTTCCCTTGGAAATCGCATGGGTATATTTAAGATAATAACCCTCATGTGCGACCTTTTGTATTTTTGACTCAACATGTGTTATCTTGTCAAATGATCTTTTATTCTCTCCACTAGACACATAATTGCCACCCTCAAATAATTTGAAACGCTTCAACTGTTGTCGAACACTTCCTTCTTCACTGCAATTTAACTTCCCTTTCCTTCTGGTATGCCCATTTTATCTCAATTTCCTCATTTGGCTAGTTCTTTGTTACTGCTAGTAACCTTGCCTCCTAATCAACTGTGACATTTTTCCCTTTTGCTCTACGATCTTTGCTTCCTCCCCCCCTTAAATAAGCGATTCATCTTATATTTTTTGGATTTTTGTGGAATATGGGTACTTCACAAGCCATTTTGTTCTTGCATTATTCTTTTCCTTTTAAACTGTCATGTTTGTATTTTGGTGATTTTTCCTTTGCATAGTGCTTGGTTGGCTAGGCGCGTTTCTGACTTTTGGCGCATGAGTTTTTGATTTTGAATTTTAGGTTTCTGGTTTTGAGTTTCTAGGTTTCTAGGTTTCTAATTAGGTTTATAGGGTTTTAGATGACAATTGTGTACAAATCTTAATTTCCTTGGGCTAAATTGGATCTTTAGAGAAAAACCACTAGTTTTAGTTCAGACCACCAAGTCAACCAATTTTGTCACAAACATGCCCTTACAAGAGTGGCGAGAAGGATACCCTCGTTTCTCAGTGATTTAGATGAGCTGGTGTGTGCTAGTAACTTGAGTGATCTATTTGGTAGATTTAGCTTCTTTTACTCCACTTTATTCTCGAAGCTCAATTTCCGGCTACCATTGAGTTCCTTTGAAAAGGAGTTGTTAATCGCCTTAAATGTGGCATCGTCTCAACTTCACTATAACAGTTAGGCCTTTATCTGAGCTTTCAATATCTTGTTCACCTTGATCGAGGTCATATCCAATCAAATAAAACAATATTAATGTAGTACTTAGGAAGTGATCCTAAGGTTGTCTCCTAGTGACCAATGTTTTCAATCAAAGGTTCCAGATGGAAACACAACACAAACCAAAGGGGGTGGCAGATTTAGAAATGTAACATAGAGTGAAAACGTAATTTCAATTTTGATAAAATAGTTTATAAAAATGCATTGATTCTCTAATTCGATTGCAATTCCACCTATCCAGATTACCCAATTAAATACGCTATCCAAAAACTCTTATGAAACCGCAATCAAACCACTAAGAAAAGATTAACATGATTTCATTATAAGTGTAACAGAAGAAGGAACAAATGGAATTCAAAAGTAAGAAAATGAAAATCCTAAGTTGTGTTGCACTCTAATGGAAACAAAATGAAGAAAACGAAAAATTCCCAAATGGGTGCTCTCCAAAACGTGATTGGTTCAAAATGAGGAATAAGATAATTATGAAGAAAGCTCCCTAAAATTCTAAAAATGTGGTCACATAAATTATATCCCTCATAATTATAAATATGCCACAACATGCTTAAGAATTACAAAAAAGTCACTATAGGCCCAAAATGTTGGCCCAATGACGTGGACAAGCAAATTGACATGGCGCAGACATGGTAATGATGTGGGAATGAAATGGCAACTCTCTCTCTTCATCTTAAGATTAGAATCCAAGCTCTAAAACTACTTCATACAAAATACCTAAAAATAATTACGAACAAAAATTACACAAAATAATCCAAAATTAATCAAAAATCATAATAATGGTTTAATAAAGCCCAATAGATGAAAATGTACTAAAAATAGATAATTAAGCATTATATATTCATCAAGATGGGCACAAAAAAGGTATTAGAATAAATGAAAATAATGACTAATCACATCTACTTCGGTATTGTTCCTACCACTAATACATTTCTATACTTTTTTATGTTAAAGAATCCTCAAAGGTAGATGTGGTTGTCCTTAAGCAGGGCAAGTGATTAAGATCTGTTAACATTGCTCCACTCCTCCTGCAAGGGGTTTAAGGGTGCGTTTCTTAAAAGTCAAGCTCCTCCTTACAATCCTACCTTGTTGGAGGTCTTTACTTTGTACTTAACACAAAGCTTCAATCCCCAAGGCCCTCATCAAGTGGAGGATCTTGACCCATTCAAGCGAGTGCATTGCCTTATGCTAGATCAGTTAGGCTTTGTCTTTGAGACTAAGCAATTACTAAACCTTGAGTATTGGCCAATTGATTTGAAATTTTACATTGGTATATCGTCGTTCTTTCCTTCTACAACTAGAGGGGGCTGGGGCATTTGCTTTACACAACTTCTGAGTGACTTACTACAGTTCTCATCTCTATCAAGAAATCCTACCTTATTGCTTATAAAATTGAATTACTAGGTATGTCGGTTAGTGGTTCTAATGCTAGTGGTAGTGAAGGACCGAGTAGTAGTCGGCTTTTGGAGGAGTCTAGTGATTCTACTTCAAGGTGAATGTTGAGGTCATAAGGGAAAACAAGGAGACTCCTATGAAGGAGCTTGCCGAGAAATCCACCATTTGAGGACTTGGTATGATAAGGATCATGAGGAGGTCCGAGCTACTTCGTCTAAGTTTCATTGGTCGAAGTTGTTGATATCTGGGTTAAATAGTATATACATTTTTTACTAGGAAATGAGTCATGATATCGTCTCCCTTAATAGGGTTGGTGTCATGACAGAGTATGCCATGGTCATGAGAGGGACAACGACGAGTTTTTTTATGTTTATTTGTCTTTGTTCCTATGTTTGCATGTTCGATTGCCCTTTGACGAGTCCACCATGGGTCTGCTCCATTTTCTAAACGTTACTCCTATGCAACTTCACCCCAATAGTTAGGGTGAGTTAGAAACATTCCAGCTTATTTGTCAAGCCTTGCATTTGTCCTCCACCTTAGAAAGTTTTGTTTATTTCTATGTTACTCGGCCTAAGGGTTTGGTGAAGTGGTTGTCTTTGATAGGGAGGTCTAACTCATGCCTATTTAATGGGTATTCCCAATCTGTTAAGAAGTTTAAGGATGGGTTCTTCAAAATTGCTGTGATATAGGCAAGGAGATCATACTTTTATGATGATAGAGGTCAGCCGAAATTTCCTTTCTACTCAACGGCCGATCCCTATAGGTGTAAGGATAGGGTTCCTAAAAGATCATTGTTCGCAGAGTATAGACAGATAGTGGAGGTATTGGAACAACTGCCAAGGAAGATCCTGGCCCGCAACATTGTAAGGATGTGGTGAGTTTACCTTTTATTGTACTTCGTATGATTTGACTAATCTGACGCGAATTCATTTTTGTAGGCTACATAGCTCAACACGCAACTAAGGTGGGTGACGAGGAAGACATCTTTGCAAAGTTGAAGAAGTAGATGGATAAATGTTACTTAGAAAGAGGGTCAATCCAAAGTTCCCAACTTGATTAAGCCAATGGTAGAAACTCACAGGTCGAAGAGTGCTATTAAGAGGTTGGTCCCCTCAAAGCAACGAGGGAAGGGGAAAAATAGGAGCTAGCTCCAAAAGATGGTGAAGGTTGGTACCTCGAGCGTCGTTGTTGGTGTCTTTGATCTTGGCGACATGGGGGATCCAAACCTTCGTTTGAGGAAGAGTATTGACCTCACCTTGACTAAGGAAAAGTTGGAGATGGTGGATATTGTGGACCCCCACGTCTCTTTGAAGTCCTTGCTTGAGTTCTAAGCGCGGGCCATGGTGATGATCCAAAGGGTAACAACTTTGTTACACTGTTAGCTATCTAACAAAGTGAAGGGGAAGAAGGCCATGAAGGACCTTTTTGCTCCTTAAAAAAAGCTATGAAGGAGTAGACGAAGTAGGAGAAAGAGAATAAGAGGCTCGAGGATGAGCTAAAGAAGTTTAAGGGCTACAAGGCTCAATGTGTGGATTTTGAGAAGAACCTCAAAAAGGTCAAGGATGACCTCGCATAGAAAGACACAATAGTGAAAGAGGTCGATGTTGAGAATCTAACCTTCATCATCATGTAATCGCTATCATGTTGAAGGTTTCCAGAAGATTTTGGGACAAACATATTTCAATGTTGATATGGACGTGTATAAGGGTCGCCTCATTGATGTGGACGAGATACAAGCCACTAAGGTAGCTAGACACGCGATGGAGACTACTCAAGGTGAAGCTAGTGATGAAGGAACTACAAGGCTGAGCCCTTCTCCTACTACCGACCTTACAATGGACGCGAGGATGACTAATGTCAAAGATGCTACTAAGGATTAGATTTTGAGAAAATATTGTATGTTCCTTTTTGTAGTTTACCAAACATATTAGGCAGTGTTTTATAATCCCTCTGCAAATTTTAATGAAACAATTTGTTTGGTTATCCAAACTCTTTACTTCATCATTTTTATCTATCTTGGTTTATTTGGGAGGAAGTTTAACCTCTTAGATTAGGAGTAAAGATTCTTCATTATGAGAAGGTTCAACCAATACCACTTAGAATAGTGGCTTGGAACTTTAGAACAAACAGGTTCAACCAGTACACTTAGAACAATGGAATGGAACTTCAAAACAAGCAGGTTTGACTAGTACCACTTAAAACAGTGGCAAGGAACTATAGAACAAGCATGTTTGACTAGTACCACCTAGAATAGTGGTTGGGAACTTCAAAATAAGTAAGTTCGACCAGTGCCACTAAAAGTAGTGGCTGGGAACTTCAGAACAAGCAAGTTCGACCAATACCACTCAGAGTGGTGGTTGGGAACTTTAGAACAAGCAAGGTCAACCAGTACCACTCAAAGTGGTGGCTAAGAACTTCAAAACATGCATCTTTGACTAGTACCACTTAGTGTGGTGGTTGGGAACTTAAGAACAAGCGGGTTCAACTAGTACAACTCAAAGTGGTAGTTGGGAACTTAAGAACAAACGGGTTCAACCAATACCACTCAGAGTGGTGGTTGGGAACTTAAAAACAATGAGGCTCAATTAGTACCACTCAGAGTGGTGGTTGGGAACCTTAGAGCAAATAGGTTTGACCAGTACGACTTAGAGTAGTACTTGAGAACTTCAAAACAAGCAGGTATGACGAGTACCACTTAAAGTAGTCAGGGTAGTCGACCTTTAACTCTTCTTTGAGTGACTCTTATTCAAGGACGGGTGGTTGGTCATTGAGAGGGTTCCTGATATTAGGAAGGATTCGATAGAGGAATTAACCCAAAATGACTTGTTATGTAGGGGTGGTAAGAATGGTTGTCACAAGTAGTTAGAGGTCAGCTTTTACGATATAAGCATCTAAGAAACTTAAGATACAAATTCCTACAGCTTTGTCAAGTAATCGATCTATGCTAGGTAGGTGGTACACATCTTTAGGACATGCTTTGTTCAAGTCGGTGTAGTCAACGCACATCCATCATTTATCACTCGACTTCACTAATATTACATTGGCGAGCTAGGTGGTCCACTAAGCCTCTTCTACAAATCAGGCATCTAAGAGCCTTGTGACTTCCTGCTTAGCAATTTGTCGTCTTTCCTCTCCCAACGTCCTATTCTTTTGTGACATTGGTCGGGGCTTCCTAGGTTGACGCTTGGCGAGTATGAGGATGATCAAGCAAAAAGATATGCATTTTGGCTTAGGGATCGTCGTACCGTTGCTTCATCCTCACTGTTCATCATAGATACTACTTTTAAGTTTCTCCCTTTGAGGAGAGGGAAGTTCTTTATTTGTCCCACTGACTCTATCCGTGCATCTTTCCCTACTTAAGGGTCTATGTCTTTCCCTACCATGATGGTTTCAGTACCTAGTGTTTGTTTAATGTTGTTGGTCTTTAATGCTGGACTCGGGGGTCGTAAGTTAACTATGTAACATTCTGTTACTAGTTTCTGATCTTCATGCATGGTGACGATATCTCTAGCTATTAACGGGAATTTCATGTTGAGGTGGGGGGTCGACACTACGACCCCTAATTTGTTTAACGAGGGCCTTCCCAACAAAAATGATATAGGATATGTATGTGCGTTAAACACGAGGTACCACATAGGTATCATCTTTGCCAGACTACCTTCATGGAATATCATGTGCAGATCCATATACCCTTTGGTTAGGGGTGGCAATTAGTGCATGGCCAAGGGGGCCGACCAGTAGGCCCGCACAAAATACGCGGGGCGGGCCCAGAAGTTGAACCTGCAAGTCCGTCATAGTCTGACCCGCATAAGTCCACGACTTGCAAGCCCGCATATTAAAAAAGAAAACTTGCACTTATGTATATTAATTACTTTGTTATGGACTCTTGCATTAACGTTGCAAATTCTTGTATAACTGGAAAAGACAAGTATTATATATTTTTTAATGTGCTAAAATTTAAAGAATACATTGTATATGTCATAGTATGAATATGATGAAAATGTTGAATCATTAATTTATCATCTAACTCCCCAAAATTTTTACTTAATTTTGTGAACTTCTTAAATTTTCCCAATTTTTAAAAATTGAAAGTTTTTTGTCCCTTAACTTTCGTTGAAAATTGGAAATAGTATTTCCTCGAAGAGGGACTAATTCCAATTTTCACTAAAAGTTAAGGGGCCAAAAATATATTCAACCCAAAAAAATAAAAAAGTAACCCTTTCATAGTGAGGGTATAAGTTCTGTCTATAGGACCTTTTCAAGGATGCGTGATCGCGACACGTTTAGGGTAGCGTATCTCAAATATCGGGGTGGTTTAGGTTCTTTGGGCTGAGGCCCTCCCTTCTATACTACTTATATGTCAGTCCCTTTCTTCTTAGCTTATAGTCTTTAATGCGAGGTTTGCTTCTTAACTCTCTCATTTCTTCTACACGTATGTAGTATGCAGCTCGCAATCATAACTCATGCATGGTGGTTGAAGGTTTCATGCATAGGTTATCGGTATAGAGACCCGATTTTAGGGCCATGGCCATATACTATAAAACAATTTTTGGCATCAAGTTTTTTATCTTCTGTGCTACCTTGCTGAATATGTCGATGAAGGCCTTCAACATTTCATCTTTTTCTTGTCAAACGTTGAGGAGTTATAAGGACGTCATGGGATGAGGTGACCCATTCTAAAGTGGGACCTTTGAGTGTTATAGGGAATGCTTTTCAACATTACATCATCCTCAATTGAGTAAAGGCCCACCTAGGTTACATAGACGGAAACATGCTCATCTCAATCCGTGTTTCCATCATATCAGTCTTGGTGAAGGCTTCCCATTACTTAGGGAGTGGGGTTTCCATGATGTCCTCTATGAAGGGTGTCGACGCTTGGTTTTGCTTGTTGTGGCAATATGCGTGGTGGCCATAGTGTAGGGAGTTGGGTTGTACTTTCTTTCCTCTTCTATAGCGTGGGTACTATTGGCATACAAGGGAGTCTTGGAGTCACTTGGGATTTCCCTCTTCTTCCCTTTGTTGTAGGCTGCTTCCGCTTCGACCTTCCTCCTAAGTTGCAAGTTCTACTGCCATAGTGCTTCCATTTCCTCGACGCTCCTTTTTTTCTAAATTCAAGGAACAATTATATGGTTATTGTGTTTATAGGTTTGTGCTCAACCTCTTTTGAGTGAGTTATTGGCCTTGGGAGTAGTTTGTAGCTGTGGACTAGCCGATTTTATCCATTGTGGGCAGCGTATACAAGTTCTAAACTTAGGATTTGTCCATTTAGTTATAGATTACCTAGCCTCATATGCCTTATATCGTACATGAATGATCTTCAGTTTGCCCTTAGAAGGAGGCACATTCCCTCCTACTATAATGGACATGGACAAACTCTAGAGACTTCAACAAAGATCCATGACTGTAGAGGAATATAAGCATAAAATGAAGTTTTACATGATAATAACGGGCATTGTTGAGGTTGAGGGTATAACCTTTGTTAGGGTCTTAAGTGACTTAAACTTGACATAAGAGATAGAGTTGAGCTTCTACCTTATAGAGATTTGAATGATTTAGTTCAAATGTGTATAAAGGTATAACAACAACACTTGAGAAAATCTTCTTTGAAGAAGGATCAAGCTCAATCTAGTTTGTATGTTGAGAAAGATTTTAAAAGAGAATAACCACCTAAGAGCTTAGCCAAGGAAAATGACAAAGGGAAGTGTGAATCATCCACACACTAGTAACATCAAGTGCTATAAGTGTTTAGGAAGATGTCATATAGTCACTCAGTGCCCCCCAAAAGGACTATCATCTTGAGGGGCATTGATCTCTATAGTAGCCAAGACGAATCAACATCTAGTGAGAGTGAAAGAGAGAGCTCACAAAATTCTATTGGAGAGGATGCACACCCTTGTGAAGGAAGCCTTTTCATGATTAGAAGTCTCTTTAACAACCAACCTAGTGTTTCCCACATCACACATCGATAGAACATCTTTTATACAAGATGTAATGTTTCAAACAATAAATGTTGTCTAATTATTGATAGTGGTTCTTGTTGCAACTGTTGCAACATTAGATTGATTGAGAATTTGAATTTAGTTGTAATTGTAAGAACCAGGAAAAATAAATATATTTTTAAGGTGATAATGACCTTAAGGAATACTAGTTAAATTAATACGGAGAATTATAAACAAAAGTGAAGAGTGACATAGTTGGTTAAAGCCTTAGTCATGGATTTGTGGTCATGGGTTAAATGGAATTGTAAACATGTTGTCAATCCTTGACCTCTTTAATTCTCTTGTGACATGTTGTGTTCTTGAGCTTTCAAAATGGAATTGTAAGGGAAACTGCTTTATATTTTATTGTGTGATGCTGGGGTATGTGAAAAGTAATGTTATTTTCTTTGGTGGGTGAACAATCTCAAGAGGGGTGCTAATTTGTTTGAAGATAATTTTTTTTGTTCAGTTGAGTGGATGAATGCATGATGTAATGGGGAATTTTGTTTTTTTTTTTTAAATGATGTTGGGATTTTGGGCTTATAATTATTTTGGGGTTATGTGTGATTAAATTGGAAAAAAAAGTACCTACGGGATATTCTTTAGTGTCCTATGAAAAATTCTATTGGTGATTAAATTAGTATGATATGGCTTCACGGGGATTATATGTTCATGATGAAGTTTGGGGTTATGATCCAAGAGCATGAAAAATTGGCAATTTATGGTTGAAAGTATGGCCATGGAGTGGTAAGCATGTGTGAGTTACAATAATACCCCATCCCAAACCTTATAAACTTCATTGGCTAAATGAAGATGGGGATATCACAATTCAAAATCAAGTGAAGGTACAATTCTCTTTTGGTAAATACCAAGATAAAGTTTTTTATGATGTAGTCCTGATGAGTGCATATTTTTGCCCTTATTTAATGTTTAAATTTGGAGGTTTAATTAATTTTTTGTGCTTAAAAGATTCATTTAATCAAAATTTGTGATAATTAAGCTTATTGAGTTCGTGAGATAAAAATGACATAAAAAGTTATTTTAGTTGCATAAAATATATTTGGATAGTCTAACGTTTATTGATGAAGTTGAAGTTAAAATTTGGTTCATTAAAGGTGTGAAATTGAATTGTTCTAAATTACAAAATAAGGCCAAAAACAACAAGTTCTGGAAAATCCTATTCTTCATCAATCTGTACCTGATGTAAGACCCGAGAAAATTAAATAGTTAATTAAATAATTATTTAATAATTGCGGGTAATAGAAGCATTTAAAGAATTTAATGCAGGGAGCTATGATGTGGAAAAGTACTAGCTCAAATGGTTGAGAATACTTAATTGTGTGAGAGGACTTGGGTTCAAGTCCTATGTATGCCAATTGTATGTTATTTAATTTATGCATTTTTATGTTATATATTGAATGCTTGACATGATGATAAATTCCTAAAATTGTAGGAGTTATCACAAATATGAATTGGTTGAATTGGTTGTGCAATTTACTTTGGTAATTGATAAGTTATGGGATCAAACCTTGTTGAGAACTAATTTACTTTCTTTTTGCCAAAATTTTCCCTGGCAAGAACATGAAATGGTTTAGGAACCCTAGCAGCCAAGAGTGGCAATCCAGAGGGCTGAACACATTCTCTGAAGGAGTATTGAATAACCATTAAACCAAAATTATAATTAAATTTCGTTTTAAGGAATTAAATGGTAATTAAGGGTGAGTGAACCTTGAGAGAGAAGGGAGCGCTGCCATTTTTTGTGTGAGGGTTGGGCATAGTTTTTCCAGAGAAATTCGGGTTTTGTGGAGCTAAGAAGTTGAGTGCAAACCATCGTTGGAGAGAGAACAAAGGCAAGGAAGTGATTGGATTAGACACACGCACACAAATTCGAATTTGGAGCAAGGAATCCAGGTAAGGGGAGTTGTTTTTGCGTGTTTTTAGTCGTGAACCCTATACTGTGCATTGCTTGATTGAAATTGCATGTTTCTCATCTATTTTCGGCACTATTTTATTGAGGTTTCTGGGTTTTTCCCAGAAACCGCTTGGCATACCGCTAGGCAGCACATCAAAGATGGGCGCTATTCTTGTTTTGGCTTGAACCGCCTGGCGGCGATGAATTTCTGCCAGGCAGCGCGACACTGTTCGCGTTCTGTTTGGTGGTTTTAATGTTGTTTGTATGGGAATCAATATGGTTTCCGAAATTGATGTGTGTAGCTTCTATTGGATACCTTGTTGGTCTGAAATCAATTGAATTTTGGGGTTTGGCAAAGTTCTAGATATACTCGTGCATGAATTGAATTAGGTTATTCAAGAGAGTAAAGATTGAGAAACCTATATGAATTGAATTAAGAGCAGGAAACTAGTCCATTATATATGTATTGTCGTATCTTGGTGAATGTAAATGATGGGAATGAATACTAGAAAAGGGGTTGAATCTGTCGCAAGTATGAAGAAGCCTGGTTTATGCAGGCACTGATACCCCGCCTGGCGGCAAGCAAAGCGCCACCAGGCGATAGCGAGGCCAGGGGCTGTTTTGCGAAATTCAGGTAGCAGAAAATGAGGGAGGAGCTTTGAAGTGTGGTTTTAAAATGCTTTGGTAACATTGAAAAGGGCAATGTACTATGGAGATTAATTGTGTGAATGGTAATAGGTTAAAAGTATAACTAGTTTATGGTGTTGGTTGGGATGTTAAGGGAAGAAAGGGAGAAGGGAAATTTTAATTAATAGATCATGTTCTGGAAGCATAGCATTCGTTTATGTGTGACTGGATAAGTGTTGATTATGACTTACTGATTTTAGGTAACATTTGTGATTATATTCAATAGTGGATGATAATTGGTTATGTAATATTGCATAGATATACAGTTATATGTACTGGAGGAAAAATGTGGTTATGTATGGTTATCCATGAGGAATTATGGGAAAGATATCCTAAGACTATTGAAAGGAAAGTTCTAGTTATTACAGTGTAGTATAATTGGGGGTGTGATTGAAGGTATTAAATTGTTGGCTGTGTTCATAGGTATGGATGAAGTTGATGTACTATGATAATGCTCATGTATTGTGAAAACTTGAATAGATGGATTGACCATTGTTGTAACATCCCGTCAGGATATTATGGATTTTAAAAAAAAAAAAAGTAAAGAAATATTACGTTAGCTTCATTTATTAAAGCATCATTTCCTAAAAACGCGGGAAATTTAAAATTTTATTAAATTTATGAATAGTCTAAAATTCCATAATTTATAAGACTCAAAATAATATAAAACATCCATAGTGTTTACAATTTATTTCAAAGCCATAAATCATAAAAACTCCCAAGCTATCCCCACTCCGTCGCCAAGCCTCACTGAATCCACCTGCAACATCATCTGCTCCCGTGTACTGCGTACACGATCATCGCCAAACACAAGCACATAGGGTGAGCTAACAAAATAAAACACATATATATATATACACACACACACACACACACACACACACACACACACACACATATATATATATATATATATATATATATATATATATATATAAGACACTCATATACATATATAACACATCATTCACATCAGGGAAAGTTCCTTTCATTAATGCCATACCACATGGCTACCACCATGTGAATCGTGTTCTACATCCTCTAGTGATTACTTCAAGATGAATTGCTGGCATACCTATCGGCCACAACTGATAGAGCACGTGCAGTAAACCATGTTACGGATCATACACTGTAACGCTAGGTGGAGTTCCCAAATACAAACATAGTTCGCAATGTCCCAAGACTACCAAACTCGTCAGTCAACTACTAAGGAGGGCAATCTATCTGGACCCATCTGTACTGGCCACAACCAGCACACTCACACCGACAACACTCGCCAACCCGAGCTCAACTCAAGGGTTCCTCATGTTCATCCGCCATCCCGAGCTCAACTCGAGGGATGCCATTCCGAGCTCAACTCGAGGAATGCCACGTGTTTAACCCCTATCCCGAGCTCAACTCAAGGGATACGTTTCGAGCTCAACTAAAGGAACACCATCAAACCCACCTTTAAAGCATCACTAAAAGCCTTGTAGATCACACCTGCAGAACCAGCAACCCAAAATTGCAGCAGCAAAATCACCTGGCGGGGGACACGTACCGCCAAGCGCTGCCCACTTCTAGACCGCCTGGCGGGGGACACGTACCGCCAGACGCAAACGCTCCTTTGATGCCCATGCCTGTAGTTATCGCCTGGTAGGACACTCCTCACCGCTAAGCACCACGTGCTTTCCAGAGCCTCTACCAGATCTTTTCCGATTGGCGGGATCACATTTTCTGCCAAGCGCCATGCGTTTCAAGCTTCTCTAGTTTTCCTTTATCACCTGGCAGCGCACCCCAAGTCGTCAAGCAGCACACCCCAAGCCACTAGGTGCCACACCAGTAGTGTCACTGCTACTGGTTTTTGGCACTTTGAAACAAGTTCCAAAGAACCCCAAACACTATACATACAATCCATAACATGAAATATGCTTATCCAGTCATAATCACATGACTGGATCATAGTCCAACACAATGTTGAACAACCAAACAATATACAAAAGCAGGAAGAATATATAACTATTGCCCCAAAATATCACATGGGCAATAAAATAATAAATGATAATAATAAAACTATTAATAACAATAACAATAATAATAATAAAAAATAAAAATAAAACAAAACGACATTAATAACAATAATAATGAAAACAATAATAAAATAAAATAAAATGAAACAATAATAATAAAACAATAATACTAATAAGTTAAAACAATAATAACAAAGTAATAATAATAATAATAATAATAACAAAATAAAGCAATAATAAAACAGTAATAATAATAATAATAAAATCATAAATAAATAAAAAATATAATAATAACAATAATAATAAAATAATAGTAAAATAAAATAAAATAAAATAATAATAGGAATAATAATTGCGAGCATCCGCTGAATCCGACCAAGTTATATAAATCCGGATGAGTCGAGTCGTGTCTTAGTGTATTGCTTGAGAAGTCATAACATGCTTGGTTGATATGTGGGTATGGTATGGTGAATATATATTTAATTGTATGGATGAAATCTTTTGTGCTCTAGCTTACCCTACTTTCGTTGTTGTGTGTTCTGCTGTGTGGTACTCTCTTTTGCGATGATCATCAACTTGTTAGTGTGAGCAGATGCGAGGAACACCCGTGGACAACAGGGAGGTGATAGTTCCGCTGCATAGTCCGCGTAGGCTGAACCTTATTTCTTGATGGTTTTTCCTTAGGGCTATGGCCCATGTATTGCTCTATGTTTTATTATTGTACTTCGTCTGTTAGACTTTTCAACTGTCTGTTGGCATCATGGTGTACCTAGTTTTGTAGGGGTGGCGTTAAGGACACCAAGACTGCGTTGCTATACTATTTACGTGTGGCGTTTCTTTTAATTACGCATATTAATTGAATGAGATGTTACAGTAATAATAAAAATAATAATAATATTAACTAGTAATAATAATAGTAAAAAAAAATTATTATAATAATAATAACTAGTAATAATAATATATAAATAATAATAATAATAAAATAATAATAATAATAATAATAATAATAATAATAGTAAAAATAGCAATAATAATAATAATAAAATAAAATAATATTAATAATAATAGTAAATAAAATAATAATAATAATAATAGTAATGATAATAAAAATAATAGTAATAAAAATAAAAAGAATAATAACTAATAATAATATATAATAATAATAATAATAAAAAAAAAATAAAAAAATAATAATAATTATTATCATAATAATAATAATAGTAAAAATAATAATAATAATATTAATATTAATAATAGTAGTAAATGAAATAATAGTAATAATAGTAATAAAATAATAATAATAATAACTAGTAATAATAATAATAATAATAATAAAAATAATAATTATAATAATAATAATAATAACAAGTAATAACAATATATAAATAATAATAATTATTATTATAATTATAATAATAATAGTAATAATTATAATAATAAATAATTATTATAATAATAATAATAAAATTAATAATAATTATAATAATAATAGTAGTAATAATAATAATAATACGATAACAATAATAACTAATAATAATAATAATATATAAATAATAATAATAATGATAATTATAATAATTGTGCCATATTTAGGAGAAAAACTCTAAACATTTCGGTAAGTCATAAAAAAAAGAAGAATCATAATAATCATAGTAGTGATAGAGTCACATAGAGTACTCAATACAATGGAAACCACAAGCATACTTATACCCTCTCTAAAATCACATATAACAAACATCAAGGTTAAACGATAAAATAATTTTGGTTCAGGAGAAGGCTTTCATATCAATATATAATGCAATTGCATACAATATCATTCAAAAAGGAAATGACAGCTCCCCTAACCTGGTTTCCTTAGCTTATTTGGAATTGTTGTGAGTTCCCCCTTGATCACCAATGATCTTCCTTTGACTCTCTTAATGCAGCTCCTTTCCTCACTCAAACCTCACAAAACTCTCAATTTTCGCACTCTATTTTCTAAGCACAATGACAACCTTGAAAAACCCTTCTTCTAACCTAGAATTGGCCTTTTAATGGTGCCTTAGTGTGAGTTAATGACATAAAACGAAAATCCAATTAAATTATGGTTAATGTCCTTTAATTGGTTGTCTTATGATGGTTTTCCAGCCCTCAGTTAGGGTTTTCCTCTACCCTTTCATATTCAATCCAAAACCAAAAATAGCAAAAATAAAGTTAAATTTGGGTTCTCCAAGGTTTGAACCCACAACCACACAAATGCCAAGTCAATGTTAAACCATCATGTTAATTAATGTTTCTTACTCACTAATACAATTCAAGCATTATATTAGAAGAAACGTGATCAATCATATTATTAAAACAATAATAATTTAATAACACATAAATGGCATATATAGGACTTGAACCTAAGTCCTCTCACACAATTAAAGTACTTTCAACCACTTGAGCTAGTACTTTTTCACATCATATTAATTAAAATTTAATGGCACAAATGATCTTCCTACCCGCATTTATTAATTAATTATTTATTTAATTATTTAAATTTCACGAGTCTTGCAATTGTAAAGTTTAGGTACTTAATACATATGATAGTTGTAGACTAACCATAATGAGGATTCAATAGATGAGTCTTTATTTGGGCGCTTGGAATTGGGTTATACAACAAATCAGACTAATTGAGGTGCTAAAAACTAGTAAAGTTCTGCTTCTGATGTGGAGCTTGGCGACACGGTGGGTGCGCCAGGTGATAAGCGTACCAGGGGAGGGACACTGTCACGAGTGCGCCTGGAGGCAAAGTGTGACCCGCCAAGCGACAGAGTGTGACCCGGCAGGCGGTAGACACCACAATAGTGGGTCTGTGTGAGAGTGGCGCCTGACAGCAAGGGGTAACCCGCCAGGCGATAGCGGAGAGAACAGGGGCTCCGCGTGCAAGTCTGGCGCCTGGCGAAGAGGACTATACCGCCGGGCTGTCTGGACCAATTTCGCCTGGCGGCGCTGGGTGTTGTGCCGGGTGGCAATTCAGCAGTCTTTGACTTGTGTGTCGTGTTTTAAGCAATGATTATATACTTGGATCGGGAGATGTTGTGCCATGAGCAGGTAGGTTCATGGATGGTGGTTACATGTTATGATATGAGTGGGGAGGTTCATATCCAGTTACTCTCGCGTGGGGATACGAGCGAGGTAGGTTCGTATGTTCCGTGCTCACGCTTGAGAGATGTCACGTGCGAAGAGGTACGATGCTGGTGGATCACATGTGTTGGACTACGGGCGGGTAGGTCCGTAGAGCAGGACTACGAGCGGGGAGGTTCGTAGAGGCAGGACCACGAGCGGGCATGTTCGTGTGAGCATCATATTCCCGAGTTCAAGGCTAACCTTTTGTGTGAATTGAAGGCTATACAACCTTGGAGTTAAGGTCTTGGCCAAGAACTACGTAGGTTGAAATTAAATGGGTGTATGATTTATCTGATGTTATTATATATATGCATATATGTTATTTTATTTTCTCAGCTCATCCTTTCTGTTTGTGTATGGCGATGATCGTGTGATTCGTTAGACGAGAGCATATGTGGATACAGGTGATGCTGAGGATGCTCAGGCAACGGAGTGAGGGCTAGTTGGGATTAGAGCTAGGCATAGTTGATTATGCTTTTATTTTATGATTATGGAGTTTTTTTTTGGAAACTGTAATGCCTTTATGACTACTTTCTTATAGTTTTGGCGCGAGTTTAATTGTTTTAAATTTTCCCGCATTTGGGAATAATAATATCAGGACGATTTAATTTCTTTTTCTTATTTATTTATTTTAAGTAATATTACTTAGGGATGTTACACTTGAGAAATGCAAAACATCAAACTAAGAACCAATTGAACCATCACATATATGAAATCGTGAAACAAATCATAACCATTGAAGCTTGCAGCAACACTACTGTCAAACAAGAGCCCCTCCATTGCTAGTCCTCTCAAATGCAAAGAAACCCTAATTGTTTCAAATCCTTGTAGATTGCGTCTTCACCACGAGCCACCTCTGATTTGAACCACCATCGACAACGAGGAGCCTCTATGCCTGAAATCACCCCTTGCAAAAAATGCCAGTAGCAACCACACATTTCAAAACCCAGGATAAAAAAGTTTGAATTAGAAGAAAGAGAGGAACTGCCACATGGCAACCCCTGATTGCACAATTAACGGGTCAAAATATGGTCAAGCATTCAAACTCTGGTCAAAATAGCAAAGTGAGTCAAACATGAAAGGTCTAAATTAGAATTTTGAGATAAGATTTAGTTGTTGATAATTATTTAAATATTTTTAGATAGTTAATCAGATAATATCAACCAAGAATATCTTTCACATATTTTTAATTGATAAAATTTGTTAATCATTTGAAAGATATTACATCAACAAATAAAAGATTTTAAAGATTTTATCAACAAAAAAGATAAAGTCCAAGTCTATTCAAGTTCTATATAAAGAGACCTAGGGGAAGCATATAAGGACTCATTGGCAACTCTCTAGTTTCGGCAGCTACCATCCATCACATCTCTCATTCTTTTTCATCCTTTGTATTTTTTTCTCTCATTCATCATTTCTCATGTATTCCATGCAATCCATGGAGTGCTAAGTTTTTAAGGTTGATTCCACTGTAATTTAATTATGGATTCTAAGGTTAAATTAAAATAATTTCCTTGTTCTTTTTATTATTATTGTGGTTTCCATTTATCTATGTGTCCTTTGCTTCTTAATCAAATAGAAAATAATGATTTTAAATCTATATGCATGTTAATCATATGAGTTAAAGGATTTTTAATTCAATTGAGACTTTACTTTGATTTTATTTAGCAACTTTCATGTGATTAAATAAGTTTTTACCAAAATTGAGACTTTACTTTGATTAAAGGTAATCACTTTAACTAAAATTAGTTAAGACTTTACTTTGATTAATTATGTTTTTATTAGGTGAGGAAACAAAGGAATAGACATGATTAGACATAGTAAAATTTAATTGAGATTGTACTTTGGTTGAGTTTACTAGGAATAATATAAAAGTTTTCACTTTTAATTGAGACTGTACTTTAATTAAAAGTGAGAACGTAAACAAATGAATTGAGACTTTACATTGATTTATTTGTAAATCTACAACAATTAATTTAACAATCATCTTTAGATAACCGATGATGAATCTATTTTTAAAATAGTGGAATTAGCCTATTTTACTATAATTGTTTTAAAGTCTTTTATTAATCTACAGTTTCATTTATTCTTAAATTCTTAATATTTTTGCATATCATCCATATAGTTGTAATTACATTAGGTTAGATTTTTAAAAGAATTAAATATTGAAAATCAATTTCGTATTCGTTGGGATACGACTTGGGGTTAGCTTAACCCTATCTACTTTGTTTACTACTAACTTGACAATATTGTGTTAGCATAAATAGCCTTGATGATTTGGTGCTTGAAGATTTGATGAAGATAAGGCCATTACCTTGGAACATGTTGGAACCACGCTTAAATTGATGAAGATGTGAAGATTTGATGTTTCACGTGTTCATCAAGCCTTGTGTGCGTACTCTCTATCTGGTTTATTCATGAAGAAAACAAGCTTGAAGACTAGAGTTCATATTGTAGACCTTTTAGCATTATATAGATGTATAAGGTCTTGGTTATGACTTTTAATCTATTCAATGACTTTTTAACAGATTCTATAGTTGATTTATTTTGTAATCGACTGATTTCACTTAAGTTAAGTGAAATCAACCGATAGATTTAAAAATCAACCTATTGAATTTTGTAACAATTTGACTATAAAGTCTATTTTTCCCAAGGTAGAGAAAAAACAACCATTTCTTAGCCCAAAAACTATTTGGAATCAGTGGAATACTCTCTCTTTTGTGATTATACAAATGTGAAGTTGTTGAAGATTGAACTTGGATCATCTTGGAGCTTTTAGCTTGGTTTTTGAAGCTTGGAGGAAGAGGTTTGGTAGGCTAGGTTGTGCTCCCAATTAGGTTTGATCTTTCTTAAGCTTCTAGGTTGTGCTTGGTGGTTTTCCAGTTTTGTAAGGGTAGTCTTGTTGTGCTTGTGTTGATTCTTATGTGATTAAAGACTCATTGGTTGTAATTTTTGCATATTTTGAAAGCGTAATATTGTAAGCTTTCAAATCTTTTGAAATAGTGCAAATTCAGGCTCGGGTTGCCTTGACTAACCGGATGTAACTCAAGTTTGAGTGAACCAGTATAAAAATCTTGAGCATTGTAATTGTCTCTAACTCTTCTTTCTTGTTTAGCACTTTAAAGTTTAAAGAAATTTGAAAACTGAACCATCTTTTTTATATTCTTGTGTGTTCTTGCATGATTTGAAGCTTTGCTCATATTTGTATCACTCATAGGCATCAATCTTGTTTAATCTTTCATGTTATTTTTTGTTTAAATCACAAATTCACATTTCTGCAGTTTTCCCAATTTTTCATTGGATTGTTTTTTTGATTTAATCTATTGATTCTATCAGTACTGTATCTTTTTAATGAAATCAATGAACTGTCTATGTTTTTGATCGGTTGAAAGTGTATAGTTATGTAACTTTTGCATTCTCATTTCGTGGTTAATTTCATAAAAGTTACCTTAGTTTTTAATTAGGCAATTCAACACCCCCTTCTCGGCATTTCAACCATTTCAATATTGACATATTGAAGTTACTATAGTTAAGTAGTGTTAATTTGATCACATCAACGACAACGTTATCAAGTTCCCATGGAAGCTTGCCATTTTTGTTGGGAAGACCATGACAATTTGATAGAAAATCTACACACAATGGTCTTTCTAATAAAATTAACCTCATACACAAGGATAAGAAATTTGTCGTTCATTGTTTGACACCATCACAAGTGGTTGAGGATCAAATACAAATGAAATTCAAGAGGGAAGAAGAAGAAAAGAAAATGTTAAAAACTCCAAAAAGTAACTAAAAATGAGTCAAAGGTGTGGGAAAGTGGTGTTTCTTCTCACAAGAACATTCAACACGAGGTTCTTCTCTTAACACAAAAATATTTAGAAAAAGTTCTTCATGTTGAACAACCTTCATACCTCCTTTTTGTGTCAAGGAATACTTACATGCACATCTAGTGAGTCTACATCTAAGAAACTATCTCCTTCCATAGAGAATATTTTGAAGGAATTTCTAAAGAATGACCCATTGGGCTTCCACCATTTAGGGGAATAGAGCATCAAATTGATCTAGTGTTTAAGGCTAGTCCTCCTAATAGACTTGCCTATAGGAAAAATCCACAAGAAACAAAGGAGTTCCAAATTGACCAAGTGCTTGAGGCTAGTCTTCCTACTTCTTTTGACTGTTCATAAAGGAGTATCCAAGTCTACATTTATGAAGGATTTACATGAAAGGGTTAAAACACAAATACAACAACAAACTGAGAGATATAAAAAATTTAACAATAAAGGGAAGAGAGAGGTTATCTTCTAGGAAAAAGGATTTAGTTTGGTTTCATTTACGCAAAGAAATATTTCCAAAACAAAGGAAGTCTAAACTTAAACCCCGAGGAGATGGTCTCTTTCAAGTCCTTAGGAAAGCCAACAATAATGCATATCAATTCGACTTACCTAAGGATTTTGGAGTACATACCACCTTCAATGATCTTATTCCTTTTGTAGGTGATTCAAATGATTATATCGATCTGCCAAATTTGAGGACAAATCCTTCTCCAGAAGGAGGAGATGATGACATTGGTCCAGCCAAAGGCTCAATCACTAGGAGCATGACTAGAAAGATCCAAGAAGATTGGGAAGATACTAAGGCAAATGGGTCTAATGGGCTGAAGCTAATGATGACATGGGCCAAGGAGGATGTCAAGATTTGATGGGCTTGTGTTTCACCTAGTAGAATAACATTTATTTTGGCCTTGTAATTGGGCCTTATTTTAAATAATGGGCTTGTAAATGGATTGAATCACAAAATACCACCTATTATTTTAATTTCTCTTCTAATAACCCAATTACAAATGCTAGGTCGATCCACCATCTATAAACACCTCACATTAACCTCATTTAGCACATGTTTCAAATGCATGGAAAATATGAGTGTCACATGGCTTGTGATCCACAAAAATCAGCACCATTTTAGCACATGTGAGGGAAATTCAATTTGGAGCTTCCAATCCTATAAATGAAGGCCTCCACCCTTGTAAAAATCACTCTTGAATGTTTAGTGAAACTCTATTGGAGCTTCCTCTAGCCACCTTCCTCTAGAATAGACCCAACCTTTCTAGAGAAACCTCACCATACACCATTATAAACACCTACACTGAGCCTTCTCCTCCATTTTCTGTTGCATTCTCCTTCCAACCAAGCCATCAATGAATCATATGTCATTTCTTGAGTGGCTTGATCGACTCTCTAGGATCGCTCATTAACCACATATTTGTTTAGTTCAAGTTTCAAATGACTTTCTCGTCAACTTCGTATTATCGAGCATTACTTCACACTGACTATCATTTAGATTGCTCCAATAAATCAATAATCTCCAAGCGTTGAGATCATTAAGACGTAGATCTTGGGCTTTGCATTTCGTGCCTCCTTAACTGCTCATCTTTTGCAATACTATAAGGCAAATTGATTTTTCAATTACTTTTTCAAAAAATATACGGTTTATTATATGACCCATTGTTGAGAATATTTACTTAATATCTTTTTTATTTAAAATAGTTTTTAGAAATATTTTATTTTAAAAAATATCTTTCAATTTTAAAAATTAGTCATTATTTTAGAATTAGGAAATCAAGATAGAGGTATTGTAAATATATTATTTTTTATATTTTGTTACATTTTGTTATATATATATATATATATATAGAGAGAGAGAGAGTATATGAATAAAATAAAAGGTTAAAATACTCCCTTCATCCATGTTTTTGTTGAAAAATCTCAAATAGGTCCTAAGATTTTTTTTAGTCTCAATTAGGTCCATATTTTTGAAAATGTGTAATAATTAGGCCCATTCCATTAGTATGATGTTAACGGTGTTAAGGATATGCCACGTGTGAGCTCCACATTTTTTTGATTTTTTTTTTAATTTTTTTTAATTTTTTTTAAATTATTCATGCCACGTGTCACGTCAATATTGTGCCACGTGTCACGTCAGTAAGGTGACACGTATCAAATTATTATCTGATTCTCAATTTGGTCCATATATTTGTTATTTTTATTACATTTCAGTCCATTTGTTTAAAATTTTTTAAATATATTTATTTTAACCTTTTACAAAATTATTTTAAAATTTTATATTTAAATTTATTAAATTGTTATTTTTAAACCAACTCTAACATTTGTGTATAAATTATTTAAAACAATTTTGTAACAAGTTAAAATAAATATTTTAAAATTTTAAAACAAAATATAAAATAAACTTAATATCATTAAAATTGTTTAATAAAAATATCATTATTAAATTTATATAAAAGTTAAATTTGATCTCAATTTGGAGAAGATGAAATTGAAAATTAAAAAAAATGGACTAAAATATAATTAAAATAACAAATATATGAACCAAATTGAGATTCAAACAATGACTTGACACGTGTCAACGTGTCACCTTACTGACTTGACACGTGGCACAATATTGATGTGACACGTGGCATGAATAATTTTCAAAAAAAATTTAAAAAATTTAAAAAATTTAAAAAAATTTAAAAAAAATAAAAAAATACAAAATAAAAAATACAAAAAAATGAGTTGACACGTGGCATGTCCTTAACACCGTTAACATCATACTAACAGAATGGGCCTAATTGTTACACATTTTCAAAAATATGGACCTAATTGAGACTAAAAAAAATCTTAGGACCTATTTGAGATTTTTCAACAAAAACATGGACTAAGGGAGTATTTTAACCAAAATAAAATAACAAGTTCCTTTATATAATATCTCTTGTATCTATTGTATATCTCATATCTCTCATATTTTCATAACCCTAATATTCCATATTGTAATACGACTCATAAAATTCCATAAGTTTATATCTCAATTAAGTCTAAATCAAACTATCAAGATCAAAAGAAAGACTTAAGAGAATGTATACTTTAATCAATACCTAATAAATCATAATATAAACTAAAAATGCACCAATTAATTGAATAAGATAAAACTATCATAAAACTAACTTCCATATTATATTAAAACTAACATAAAACTAAAGTTAATACTACAAATATTCTAAATATTTAATAAAGTTAAAAATGCCAAAAAAAATCTACTCAAAGTCATCATCACATGTAATCAACAAGGGGGAAACAATAATACAATGATAACACAATAAAGTTAAGGGAAGCCAAACACAACAAAGACAAAAGAAAGGTAAACCACCATATGAAAACAACAAGAGGGAAAATGTGAAAATCAACAAGAGGCAATACAATGGTGAAGAAAACTAGCCTTAATGTGAAAACCAATAAGAGAGAATGAGTGCTTGACAGAAAACAACTATAACAAGCCTCAATGAAGTGAAGATTACCCTAAAGGTTTGTCATCATCGTCGTTGCACTTTGGGAGCCTTGCACGCAAAGAGAAATATAGTGAAATGAGCTTGTACTTCTTTTCTTTTGTTATAAAACTAATATTTATGTCAGAGCCTAGTCTAAGCCACGTAAATTTCAAAATTTACATAAGATCTAGGGCTAACCAACGTAATTTTACGTTTGTTAGACCTAGACTTGACGTAAATTTTGAAATTTAAGTGGATTGACCAAGGTTTAACATAAATATTGGAGACTTATTTACTAAAATGTCATTGTTGATTTCTTCTATACCTAACATGAAAATGATGACATAGAATGTTATTTTTTTGTTAATGTAAACACACTATTGGTACTGATATTTTTATTCTTTGAATTTTTCTCTCCAATGTTACTAAAAGTAAAATCCATGTACCATACGAAGCTAATAAGATTGGTAGCGTAGTGTTAGAAGGAAAAAGAATTAGCCTCCTATAAATGTTGCTAATTTAAGTTGTGGTGGAAATAGTTTCATCCATACCTACAAATCAATTTGGATTCTCTGTTAGCTTTTTTTGTAGTGTTTCTATGTTGTGTCTTTAAAATACACATTTTAAAATTTTAAGATATATTAAAAAAATTTAACTTACCAACATAGTGTATTTTTAATGCTCAATAAAAAACAACACAAAAAAATTTAGTAGAAAATCTGGACTCTTACAAATAGTTTCAAATACATACCATCTTAGTTATTAGTTATAAAAAGGAAAATTCTATATTAATACCATTAAATTTTTCTTATCCCTATACAACATCTAATAAATCTAATACTTTACCTTTTTATTTAATTCTTTATAAACATATTTTAAAATAAACATATAATTTTTATTGGTGTTGTATACACATTACTTTACTTTGATATTCATCTCCTTTTATTTTTTAAATATGAAATTTTACTTATTTAATAATTAAATTATCTTTAAAAATGAGTTGGAAGTTGTATTTTTTAGTGTAAAAAACATTTTCATAACAACAACTCCCGAAATTGATACTTTTGTCTTACCTTTTAGGTAAGGTAAGCATGACGCCATGTTTAAACTTAGGTTTAATTACTCGGATGATACCCACTTTGGTAAAAGTGTGTCAATCTGGTACCCGTTTTTAAAAAATATCAATTGCATCCCAACTTTTGAAAAAGTGTTTCAATTAAGTCTCTTTCAGACAGGGTTGACTAACGCCATTAGTCAATGTGCCAAGTGTTAGTCTGTGGTTTTTTTTTATTTTTTTTCAATTTTTTTAAATTTTAATTTTTTTTAAATTTTTTTGAAAAACAAATTAAAAATGCCACGTGTCAGGTCCTTGTGTGTGACACGTGACATTGCAATGCCACGTGTCAGTGTCACTATCAGATGCCATTATGTTGATTTCGATTTAATCCCTATATATGTCTTTTTGTTTCAATTTGGTACCCACTTATGTGTATCTGATTCAATTTTGTCCCAATTTTTTAATAAGAAAAATATTTTTGTAATCCATTTTTTTTAAGATTAAAACTAATTAAGTATATATATATTTTTGCAAAATTAAGTACTAATATTTATATTGTTTTACTAATATTTTTAGACTAAATTTATTATTTGTATAAAATGCTTTACTAATATTTTTTTATTAAAAATGACTTTTTAACATATTACTTTATTAATTACTTTTTTATTAAGTACTCATGTTTTGTTAATTATTATTTTTTTTCAAAATAGAACAATATTGTCTAATACTAATTTTAAACCAAAATTTATATTTGTCTGAATGTTATACTAATTTTTTTTATTAAAAATGACTTAATAAAATGACTTTTACCAATAAATTTTAATATAAATATCAAATACTTAATTTTTGTAAAAAAATTATACTTATTTACTTTTAATTTTATAAAAAATGGATTTTAATTATTAAAAAAAATTAGGTCAAGATTGAATTAGATACACATGAGTAGGTACTAAATTGAAACAAAAAGACATATATGGGGACTAAATCGAAATCAACACAATGACATCTGATAGTGACACTGACACGTGACATTGTAATGTCACGTGACACTAACAATGCCACGTGTCACACACAGGGACTTGACACGTGACATTTCTATTTTCTTTTTCAAAAAATTAAAAAATATTAAAAAAAAACTAAAAAAAATCAGAAAAACCACAGACTGACACGTGGCACGTTGACTAACGACGTTAGTCAATTCCGTTTGAAATGGACCTAATTGAAACATTTTTTCTAAAGTTGGGATGCAATTGACACTTTTTTAAAAGCTAATACCAAATTGACACACCTATATCAAAGTGAGTACCATACGAGTAATTAAAATATTATTTATTTAAAAGAAAATTAAGGTGTTTTTTTTAAAAATAATATCTTTATGGATGTATATCTGACACTGTTGGCAAGTAGATTAAATGTTCTTCGCTGCCGTATCTTTATTATAAGGTGCCAGATGCTCTGAATATATATTTATCTCCACTTTATCTTTATTAAGGTGTCGGATAGTCTGAATATATATAGAAAGGCCTTGAGGATAAAGTTTACATTGACATACTCACTCAGTAAAGAGAAAAATGGGTAGCAGTGATGAACATCATACTCTGCACATTTTCTTCTTCCCGTTCTTGGCTTATGGTCATATAATACCAACAGTTGACATGGCTAAATTATTTGCAGAAAAGGGTGTGAAGGCCACCATTATCACCACACCAGGCAACGCACCTTTTATCTCCAAAGCCATTGGAAAAGCCAAAACTAACAACAACCAGATCCAGATCCAAACCATCAACTTCTCTTCTGCAGAGGTTGGTTTACCTGATGGCCTTGAAACTACTGATTCAATCACTAACCCATGTATGATTGAACCTTTCTTCATGGCCATCTCTTTGCTGCAAGAGCCACTTGAACAACTATTGCTCAAACAACGTCCGAATTGCGTTGTTGCTGATATGTTCTTCCCATGGGCAACTGATTCTGCCGCCAAATTTGGAATTCCTAGGCTCGTCTTCCATGGAACTAGTCTCTTCTCACTCTGTGCTACAACGTGTATGCGGTTTATGGACCCTAACAACGATGTTTCTTCCGATTCTGAGTCAGTCACCATTCCTAATCTTCCGGGTGAGATTAAAATAGCAAGGACGTCGTTGGCATCTTATGGCACGGGAACGGACATGAACAACTTGTTGAAGGAAGCAAAGGAATCAGAGTTGAGAAGCTATGGGATTGTTGTTAATACCTTCTACGCACTGGAGAAGGACTATGCGGATCTTTACAGCAAGGTTCTTGGAAGAAAAGCATGGCATATTGGTCCCTTATCACTTTGCAACAGGGACATCGAAGAAAAGGCACATAGAGGAAAGGATGCGTCTGTGCATGAGCACGAGTGTCTAAAATGGCTTGACACAAAGAAACCCAACTCAGTTGTTTACGTGTGCTTTGGAAGTACAACACGGTTACCTGATTCTCGACTTAGAGAGATTGCTATTGGTCTGGAGGCTTCAGGGCAACCATTCATGTGGGTGGTGAGGAAAAGCAAAGAAGATGGAGTTGAATGGCTACCTGATGGATTTGAGAGAAGGATGGAAGGGAAGGGAGTAATCATAAGAGGGTGGGCACCTCAAGTGCTAATTCTTGAACACAATGCAATTGGGGCATTTGTGACCCATTGTGGATGGAATTCAACCTTGGAATCAGTGACTGCTGGGGTTCCCATGATAACGTGGCCGATTTTTGCCGATCAATTTTTCAATGAGAAGTTGGTGACGGAAGTCCTTAAAATTGGGGTACCCGTTGGTGCCAAAAAGTGGATTGGATTAGAAGGAGATAGTGTTTCATGGGATGCGGTGGAGAAGGCAGTGAAGAGGATAATGAACGGGGGAGAAGCCATTGTAATGAGGAACAGCGCAATGGAGCTTTCGAAGCTGGCTAGGCGGGCGATGGAAGAAGGAGGATCTTCTCACTCTGATTTGATAGCTTTAATTGAAGAGTTAAGTTCAATAACTTTCTGACTTACCGGTCCGTGCACGATGCATTGAAGATATAAGTTAGATTTTCTATTAAAGTACAGTATTCTTCTTCTTTTTTTTAAGTAAGATATAAGTTAGTCGTCGAAGTTATGAAGAAGTTGTGTTAAGGTGTTACTTGATAACATTTGAAGTTAAAGTTATCTTATTTTTAGATAAAAAAATATCATATTAAAATTGAACTAAAGCATGTGCGATTTTAAAGTTATATTATTTTTACAAAACTTTTATTAAAATTGAACATGTTATTTTGGTGCGATTTTAATTTAAAATATATTGAATTAATATCATTATACTTTGCTATAATTTTAATTTAAAAATATTTGTTATATATGTATATTATATTTTTTACATAACTAACTGTTATTATTATTAATTTATTAAATATAAATTCAGTTAAAATTAATTTATAATATCCTTTTACATTTTTAAATAATTATTATATCAATCAAATTTCCTACAAATTTTAAAATTTTTCTTAAATTTTTAAGAAAATTTATTTATTTTTTATACCTTTTCTCTTCATTCAAACAATTACATTCTTCTTCCTTTTTTTTCATTCTTTTCGCTTCCTTTGCTACATCTCTCAATTCGCAAACAAAAATAAGAATGAATCCCTGATTTTAAGACATTGTCTCATTTAAAATTTAGATTCTCATCATATTTTTTTTTTTTAAATTGTATCTCAAAAAGAAATGAAAAAAGATGTATCTTTAAAATGTTATTAATTATTTCTATTTCTAAGTAAGGTGAAATTGTTGATGTAACCTAACTATTTATTAGATAAGACTTTTTCTTAGATTCCCACCAAACTATTTAAAATGAGTTGAAAATTTTACAGTGAAAAAAATAGTATTCATGAATGAAGATTTCAGCTTTTTAATTTATTATGATGTAAAAATCAAGAAATTTTTATATTGATAGAAAAAGTAATATCAAAATTTGAAAAATTTAAGAATTATTAAAAATGTTATGATTTTTATTTATTTATTAAATATTATATATAATGTGAAATATTTAATTTTTAACTATATAATCTTAGTTTTTATATCATATATTTTTCTTAAATATATAAAAAATTTAAAAATAAATATTTCTTACTTTTTATCTAGAAAATTTAATCGATTCTTTTTAATTTACTAATCTATAATATATCATATGGAGTTAGTAATTTTAAATTTAAATATTTAATAAGTCGAGTTAGTATAATAGTTTATCAAAAGTACTATAATTAGTAGAAGCATTAGAAATTCTAGCTACGGTGGTATAGGTTCGGGACATCGGGAAAATAATCAATTCAAAGAATTCAAAAAAGGTATATTGTCATGTAAAGAGTGGAAAAAGAGTGTGTCATGACAAGTAGGATCGAGTAAAGCATATTGTTGAGATGAAACTTGATTATGATAAAAAGATATTGAAAGAAGTTACATCGAAGCAGAGAAAGTGTCGTGGGAAGGGTAATCTAGAAAAAACTTCGAAGGAAGAGTAATTGAAACAGAAATAAAAGAGGGGGGTTATATGCAATAACTCTTGCAAAACATAGAATCAACTAGGATATTTGGTACGATGTGAGCAATTTAAGGTAGTTTTCCAATTTATGTATTTTTCTATTATTTTATTGTCTCAAGTAATTGTTAGAATAGGGGAAATATAAATAGATAAATCATATATAAATAAGAGATGACAAATTGTTGATATAATTTAAAATAATTTAAGAATGTCGTGAACAAGAAGAAATGACAAATTCAATGTAGTAATTTGGGTCACCACTTACATTTATTTTCTTTAATAATTCTTATCTTTGTTAGTTTTGAAATGATGATTTAAGCCAAGAAGGGGGGAGGGGGGAGAGAGGGGATTGAATTGGCTATTTAAAACTTTTTTGAAAGCTTAAAACTCTTTTCAATTGAATCAAATAGACTGGAAAGTTAAGATGTAAAAGCAGTAGACCAATACACTTTCAATCGGTCAAAAAATAAAACAGTAGACTAATTTGTTCTTGAGCTATGAAACAGTCGATTAAAAAGACAAATCAGTCAGCTAAAATACTGAGAATTTATGCAGAATATAGAGTTCGTAGATTTAACTCAAACAACAATCTTTTACATGCAAGACTTGTTCCAATCAATATTTCTAACTACTATACAGCCCCAGATTACACAAGAGCACATTAAAACACAACAAATAGTGGATTACTTGATTTTCTTGAGATTTAAAGTGATTCAAAGTGAGTGAGATGAGGGAAAGAGAATTGCACAATTGTTTTTATACTGGTTCACTCATTCACAAAGCTACATCCAGTTTATCAGGACAACATGAGCTTGGTTTCCACTATATTCAAAAGTTTTACAAATCTAACACCAAGATTAGACTTTTGAATAACGAACCACACAAGATTTTTGACTCACAAAATCTAGACAACTATTTGGCAAGAATCACACTTACAAATCTGAAATCACATCAGGCAAAACAACTAGAGGGACAAGAACATCCAAACATGATGGTGGCTCTCCTTAGCCAAACATGATGGTGGCTCTCCTTAGCCAACCATACATGTGTTCTTCAAGCTACTCACAAGCAAAAACGCCTCTAAGATCAACCAAGATCTTCAAACTTCACGTTGCAGTTGTGTATTGTAGAGAGAGAGAGAGAGAGAGTTTTCCAGAGAAGAATGACAAGATTTCGTGCTTAAAAAGTCAGAAACTTTGTTCTGCTCTCGAAAACACAACATATATAGTCTGGTTTAAATGAAATCAGTCGATTGAATTTTCCGTACAGTCAACTGATTTTACTTGACTTAAGTGAAATTAGTCGATTGAAAAATAATTCAACTAACTGAATACATTCATACCTGAAACTATATACTATAAGTCTTTTAACTTGTTAAAACCCATTTTAACATATTAAAAGAGACACACCAAGACTAACAAGACATCTAACCTATATCATATAGCCTACCAACATGATATAACACCAAAACATTATATTTAACGTATTAATTCCACATTTAACACACTAAAAACTTAATCTTCAAGTGGATCCTCATCAATCTTTATCAAACACATGTGATCTTCATGTACATGGCTTTATCAATCCTTTGCTTCAAGCTTGCTTGTTCCAACAATCTTGCCCTTGGTAATTTATTTTACTGCATTTTACATTATTGCAAACCCTTATCACCATTATCTTCATTTATCATTCTCCACTTTATCTTTTATTTTGATTCCTCCATCATTCCATCTTTAGCAACAAAATTACCAAAACTACGATTCCTGGAGAGAAATGAAAAAATTGTTGATTAAAGTCAATATCAATCTAGAGTTTGGTGATTTAAAGATTTATGTGACTTTGATCCACAATGTAACTAAAGTATTTATGAAATTTGTTCTAACCGTGGATGCATAAACACTCAGACACTTTAAATCAAATTGAGAAACATTAACTTTGCTAGTCCATTGTAAATGAACCCATGTCGATTAGATTGGATTCATTGAAAGACATTATACAAGCATCAAATCGAAATCCTCAAGAAACAAACTGGCACACCTGGTGGGACTACTTGTGTTTTAATTATCTTTCACAAAGGGTTAGTTTTAAAAGAACAAGGTTGAAGAGTGTATGAGATTGGGGAATGGAAAATTATATGTCTCAAAATATACTAAGTACAATAACATCCATTAACAATGGGTTTATGGCCCTTCCCTTTTATAATGTTAGTCAAAGTGGGGTGCAAACCATTGGAGTTAATAATAGTCAACTGATTGGTTAAACTTGAAGTAATCTCATAATAACATAAATGGGACCAATTGTAAGTACACGAGCAGAACATGCATTACATGGGGCGAGTAATTTTAATGTAGGATCATCAAAGAATTCTAAATGAGCAATACTAGTGGGGTATGCCTACTTCACCTAACACCAATCGGTTTAGTTTAGGAAAAAATAATGCAAAACTTGAAGCTATAGGAACAAGATTGTCAAATACCTCATTGGGTGACATAAGACAACAAATTGATGATAGTAACTATGAGATAGTAAATATATTATCAAGTCAAATGACATTTGCATTGAGCCTTTTGCTTCAAACAACAATTAAGAGTTTTCAAAAGGTAGCAGACTAGATAACTCGAATAAGGATGCTTTAGCCATCCCTCGTGTACAAGTTATCGAGATTCCTCAAATCTACATGCAAATATTAATTTTGGAATTCAAGAAAACATTAGAAATTTCAAGATCGAAAGAAGAAAGAAAGAAAGCATAACAAAGGACATGCAATAGGTAACTTAGAATGAGGTGAGTCAGAAGCCATTGAAGACTTTTCTCCCTCAAGCAGGAGTACCATTGAACAAGTGGGTTTGAAGGTGTCCATTCTATCATAGGAATCAAGTAATACATAGGTATAAGAATGTGTTTGATAATTGTCTTTCAGTACAAATGTTGGGGGTAATATTCTCTTCTAGGGGCCTTTCTATCAAAAGGCACCATTGGAGAAAATGATCAAGTTGTTCTGGAGGCCAATGCATAATCATAGAAATTTCGCGCATGGTAATCCTAGTTAGCCCACCAATAAGATATTTGTACAAACTTCAATTATACATGTTTGATTCATGAATTTGATTTACTATGACTTCAATATAGTGGTCATTTTAATTCTTCCTAAAGAATTCGCAAGTTTGCATAAAGATTGCTCGATGCTATATGACTTTCATTGGGAAGACCATTATCATCCTGACATGGAATCTAAAGTGATGTTGATTCAAAATACCACATGGAAGAGGTTACATCATGATGTAGGTTACATTGAACCACCCTTCGGAGAGACCAAGTTTCATCTTAGCCCTTTGATGTTAGAATCAATAAATATACACACATCGATATATATATATATATATATATATATCATAATCACACTAAAGGAATTCCATCCTTTGATACCATACAACATGGCTACAACCATGTTCACTGTGTTCTACGTCTTCTGATGAATATCTCAATATGTCTTGCTGTCACACCTATCGGCCACAACCGATAAAGCACGTGTGGGAAACCATGCTACAGATCATACACCATAACGCCAGGTGGAGTTCCCAATACAAATAATATTCGTAACGTCCCAAGACTACCAAACTCGTTGATCTTATACCAAGCAGGGCAATCTATCTGGACCCATCCGTACACGTCGCTACGTGCACACTCACACCGGTAACACTCGCCAACCCAAGGCACAACTTAAGAGTTCCTTGTGTTCATCCGCCATCCCGACCTGCAACTCAAGAGATGCTATTTCGAGTCATAACTCAAGGAGTACCACGTGCTTAACCCCTTTCACGAGCCACAACTCAAGGAACACCAGCAAGCCGACCTTTAACATATCCTAGAAGCCTTGTAGACCACGCACATCAAAGCAAACAAAACGTCTTTGCTTCACGGTATCGCTTGACGCAACACACGAGGTGCCAGGCGCATCAGACTTTCAGACTGCTTGGCGGGGGACACGTACTACTAGGCACCATGCGCCTTGAAACACAATACCTCTAAACTATCGCTTGGCAAGACATCTCTCACTACCAAGCACCTCGCGTCTTGCAAAACACCTGGAACACTGACTATCGCCTGGCGGGTTGAGCTCTGCTGCCAGGCGCCACACCAATACAGCGAGCTGTGTAACATCCCGGCCGGATATTATAGATTTAAAATAATAAATTAAAGAATTATTACATTAGCTTCATTTAATAAAACCTCATTTCCCAAAAACGCGGAAAATTTAAAACTTTATTTCAAATAAAAGTATCTCAAATACATGTAAACTCATTTATAAACAAATCCATGTTCATAACCAATGATTACAATCTGTAAAATCCAAAAAAAAACCATTCTATAAAATTCTCCCAACTAGTCCCTGCTCCGTCTCTATGCCTCACCGAATCCATCTACAACATCCTCTGCTCACGTGTACCGAATACACGATCATTGCCAACCACAAGCAGATAGGGTGAGCTAATAGAATAAACACACACACACACACACATATATATATATATGTATATAT